>FWPV01000166.1_pt1 | contig 235731 bp, 182 predicted proteins | sample 2228371 | NCBI WGS metagenome assembly FWPV01 (sample SAMEA103939776, study PRJEB20133) | metagenome
GTGCTACTGCAGCACCTTGGTGACCACGCCCGCACCGACCGTGTGGCCTCCCTCGCGGATGGCGAAGCGCACGCCCTCCTCCAGGGCAATCGGCACGATCAGCTCCGCCGACAGCCGCACGTTGTCCCCCGGCATCACCATCTCCACCCCCTCCGGCAACTGCGCCACCCCCGTCACATCCGTCGTCCGGAAGTAAAACTGCGGCCGGTAGCCACTGAAAAACGGCGTGTGCCGGCCACCCTCCTCCGCCGTCAGGATGTAAACCTCCCCCTCAAACTTCGTGTGCGGCGTGATGCTCCCCGGCTGCGCGATCACCTGACCCCGCTCCACCTCATCCCGGTTGATGCCCCGCAACAACAACCCCACATTGTCCCCCGCCTGACCCTCATCCAGCGTCTTGCGGAACATCTCCACGCCCGTGCACACCGTCTTGCGCGTCTCCCGCAAACCCACGATCTCTACTTCCTGACCCGTCTTGATCACCCCGCGCTCCACCCGACCCGTCGCCACTGTCCCCCGACCCGAAATCGTAAACACATCCTCCACCGGCATCAAAAACGGCTTGTCAATCTCTCGCACCGGCTCCGGAATGTAGTTGTCCACCGCGTCCATCAAGTCGTAGATCGGCTTGCAGTCCGGATCCTCCGGCGACGGATTCGCCGCCTCCATCGCCTTCAACGCCGAACCCCTGATCACCGGTATCTCGTCCCCAGGAAACTCGTAGGTCGAAAGCAGCTCCCGAACCTCCAGCTCCACCAACTCCAACAACTCCGGATCGTCCATCTCGTCACACTTGTTCAAAAACACCACCAGCGCCGGCACGTTCACCTGCCGCGCCAGCAAAATGTGCTCCCGCGTCTGCGGCATCGGGCCGTCCGTCGCCGCCACCACCAAAATCGCCCCGTCCATCTGCGCCGCGCCCGTGATCATGTTCTTGATGTAGTCCGCATGACCCGGACAGTCCACATGCGCATAGTGCCGCTTGGCCGTCTCGTACTCCGCATGGAACGTCTGAATCGTCACCCCCCGCTCCCGCTCCTCCGGCGCATTGTCAATCTGATCAAACTCCAACGGCTTCGTGTTCCCCACCGCCGCCAAACACTTCGTGATCGCCGACGTCAGCGTCGTCTTCCCATGGTCCACGTGGCCAATCGTACCCACATTCACATGCGGCTTGTCACGTACAAACTTCTCCTTGCCCATCATGGCCTCCCAATCGTCTCTTTCGGTCCCTGCCACGTCCACCCAACTGGGCTGCTTATGTGCCCGGGCTTCGAGCGCACTACGCCACCGGCTGATAGGTCAGCGGCTGCATGGTGTAGGTCGCTCGGCCCTGGGTCAACGACCGCAACTGCGTCGCATAGCCGAACATCCCCGCCAAGGGCGCGTGCGCAATGATCGTCTGAGTGTCGCCCGGCGACGGGAACATTTCCTGGATCGCAGCCCCTTTGGATGTCAGATCGTTGATCACGTCGCCCATGTGCGCCTCGGGCGTGACGACCTCCACCAGCATCACAGGTTCCAGAATGACAGGGCTCGCCTTCATGTAAGCATCACGGAAAGCCATCGCCCCGGCAATCTTGAAAGCAACTTCGTTGGAGTCAACCTCATGCCAGGATCCGTCCACCACGACCGCCCGTACATCAGTAACCGGGTACCCCTGCATCGGTCCCGACTCCATCGCCTCACGCGCTCCCACCTCGACCGCGGGAATGAACTCCTTTGGAATGCAGCCTCCCACGGTCTCGTCCGCAAACTCGAACCCTCCGCCCCGTGGCAAGGGCTCCAGACGCAAGGTCACGTCCCCGTACATCCCCTTGCCGCCGGTCTGTCGAATGAACTGGCCCCGACCCGTGGCTATCTGCGTAATCGTCTCCTTGTACGCCACCATCGGCTTGCCAACGTTGCTCTCAACACTGAACTCGCGCCGCAGACGATCCTTGACGATCTCCAGATGCAGCTCACCCATGCCTGAGATGATCTGCTGGCCAGTCTCCTTGTCCGTGCGAACGGCGAAGGTCGGATCCTCGCCCAGAATCTTCTCCAACGCCTCGGCCAGCCTCTCCTCGTCCGCCTTGGACTTGGCCTCGATGGCCATCGAGATCACAGGCTCCGGGAACGTTATCCGCTCAAGTACCAGCGGGTGACGCGGATCGCAGAGGGTTTCCCCGGTCATCACCTTGCCAAGACCCACTGCAGCCACAATGTCCCCAGCCTGGGCCTGCTGCACATCCTCCCGGCGGTTCGCGTGCATCCTCAAGAGCCGCCCAACCCGCACCTTGCGCCCCGTGGTGCTGTTCAGCACGGTCTCCCCGTTGGCGACCCGCCCGGAGTAAACCCGCAGGTAGCTCAACTGGCCGGTGAAGGCATCACTGACGACCTTGAACACAAGGGCCGCGAACGGCTCCTCGGGCGACGCCCGTCGAACTACGGTCTCTCCGCTGTCCGGGTCAATCCCCTCCACCGGCGGGATATCCACCGGGGACGGCAGGTAGTAGCAGATTGCGTCCAGAAGCGGCTGGACTGCCTTGTTCTTGAAGGCGCTCCCACACAGCACCGGAACGAGCCCCTTCTCCAGACAGCCCTTGCGGATCGCCGCTCGCATCTCCGCCGGTGTTGGGTCTTCGCCCGAGAAATACTTCTCCTCAAGTTCCGGCGACGCGTCAGCGAGTGACACGATCAGGTGCTCGCGGAAAGCCTCAGCCAACTCTGCCAGGGCGGCCGGTATGGGCTCCTCCACCGGCTCAACCCCCAGCTCATCGCGCCAGTAGACCGCCTTCCGCTCGATCAGATCCACAACACCCTCAAACGCGTCTTCGGCCCCGATCGGTATCTGCAGCGCCAGTCCATCGGCCCCCAATCGCTTCCGCATCTGGTGCAGGACATCGTGGAAGTTGGCGCCCATGCGGTCCATCTTGTTGATGAAGGCGATCCGCGGAATGTGGTACTTGTTCGCCTGGCGCCACACCGTCTCCGACTGCGGCTGCACGCCCCCCACCGCGCACAGGATAACCACCAGCCCATCCAGTACTCTCAAAGATCGCTCGACTTCTGCGGTGAAGTCCACATGGCCAGGGGTGTCAATGATATTGACCACACACTCGCGCCAGTTGTAGGTCGTCGCCGCAGACGTAATCGTAATGCCCCGCTCCATCTCCTGGGGCAGATAGTCCATCGTTGCGTTGCCGTCGTCCACTTCCCCCATGCGGTGTACTCTTCCGGAGTAGAAGAGCATCCGCTCCGTGGTCGTGGTCTTGCCGGCGTCAATGTGGGCGGCAATACCGATGTTCCGCGTGTTGACTAGGTTCCCGTTCCCCGCGCCCACAGTCTGAACTCCTTAACGCCGCCCAACGGACCCCTCAATACCATCTACCAGCGATAGTGTGAGTACGCCCGGTTGGCCTCGGCCATGCGGTACACTTCCTCCCGCCGCCGGTAAGCCGCGCCCTCCCGCTTCGCCGCATCCATCAGCTCCCGCGCTATCCGCTGGCGCATCGTGCGCTCGTTGCGTTTGCGTGCCGCATCAACGATCCACCGCACTGCCAGCGTGATCTGCCGCCGTGCCGAAACCGGTACCGGAACCTGGTAGTTGGCCCCTCCCACCCGCCGAGGCCTGACCTCCACCTCCGGCATCGTGTTGCGAACCGCCTGCTGCAGCACTTCCAGCGGATTGGCCCCGGTCGCCTCAGCGATGTCGCTTAGCGCTCCGTAGAAGATCTGCTCCGCCGTGCTCTTCTTGCCGCCGCGAAGGATCTTGTTGATGAACCGCGTGACCACTTCGCTGCCGAAGATCGGGTCTGGAAGTACAGGCCGCTTCGGAGCTTCTCCCTTTCTCGGCATCTGCCTCGCTCCTCTGATGCATCGCTCGGGTGGACTTCATTGGAGCAGCATGGCGCGCTACGGTGCTGCCCTCTAACCTGCCTCGGCCGCGAACCAGCGCTGGTCCTGCGCCGGTCCCGACCGCGTCATCTACGCCTTCTTGGTGCCGTACTTGGACCGCGACTGCTTCCTGCCCTGCACGCCCTCCGTGTCCAGCGTGCCGCGAACCACATGGTACTTCACCGAGTTGAGGTCCTTCACCCGGCCACCGCGTACCAGGACAACCGAATGCTCAGCCAGGTTATGCCCCTCGCCAGGAATATACGCCGTGACCTCCTGGCGGTTGAACAGGCGCACCCGGGCGCACTTGCGGAGTGCCGAGTTCGGCTTCTTGGGCGTCTGCGCCCATACCCGCGTGCATACCCCTCGACGCTGTGGCGCGCCCTCCACCTGCATCGAGCGCCGCTTGAGAGCGTTCCACACAAACTTCAGCGCCGGGGTCTTCGGCTTGCGCGCCTTCTTCTTGCGCCCGTTGCGCACCAACTGACTGATCGTCGGCACACCCAACACTCCCTCGGGTTCGTTCTATCCATCCCCCCACCTCACGCCGGGCCCCTCCGCCTACAGCGGAAATAAAGGGCCCCTCAGCTGTCAGGTGAGGGGCCCAGGACGAGTAAAGACCGCACGGCATGGCTTCAGGGGTCTATCTCAGGAGACCTCACTCCTGAAGCCACACCGGTCGTCTTTGCCACCTGACGACGGGCTCGCGTGATGCGTGCGCGACTCCCCGTCCTGAACAGCCCCAAGCAGCATCCTTCACCACATCCGGTTAGTTCGCACCGCCCACCACGTGGCCAGCGCGCTTTCCCGGAGGACACCGTAGTATATTCAGACCCCCGCAACATGTCAAGCCCCATTCCCTGCCCGAGAGCCTAGACATCGCTCTCCTCATCCTCACCGTCCTCCGCCCCGGTGGCCCACTCCCGGAAGCTCTCCACATCCGCCTGCGCCTCCGCCCGCGACACCCCGTACTCGCTGATCAGTCGCTGGACGGCCTCCTCTGGTGTCTCCTCACGCCGAGTCTCCACGAACGCCGGAACCACCCCGTCGGCCAGCCGCACCTCGCGGTCACGATGCTGCGGCATGCCGCTGCCCGCGGGAATCAGCCGCCCAATGATCACGTTCTCCTTCAGCCCCAGCAGGGGATCACGCTTCGCCGCACACGCCGCCTCGGTCAACACCCGCGTGGTCCGCTGGAATGAGGCGGCCGACAGGAAGCTCTCCGTCGCCAGTGACGCTTGGGTGATCCCCAGCAGAACCGGCTCAGCCGTCGCCTCACGCCCTCCAAACGCCTTCACGCGCGCGTTCTCGTCCTCAAACTCAAAGCGATCAACCACTTCGCCGGGCAGGAACTTCGTGTCACCGTGGTCCTTGATCTTCCGCTTCTTGAGCATCTGGCGGATGATCACTTCGATGTGCTTGTCATTGATGCTGACGCCCTGTGCCTTGTAGACCGCCTGAACCTCCCGCAGCAGGTACTCCTGCACTCCCCGGATTCCGCGCTTCTCCAGAATGCTCTGCGGATCCACCGGGCCCATCGTCAGGCGATCACCGGCCCGTACCTCGCTCCCCTCGCGGACAAACAACTCACCGCGGTACGGTACCAGGTGCGCGGTAGCGATTGGCACATGGGTCACGCCCGCCTTCTTCAGCCGCATGCGCGTCTTCTTCAGCAGTTTCTCCCCAGCGCGCGCCAGCTTCGTCTTGCCATCGGCGCTGATGATGTCTTCCGCCAACCGCTCGCCACGTATCACCCGCAGGTCGTCAATGCTGTGAACCGAGTGGATGATCACGCTGCGCAGACCCTTGGTCTCGATAGCCGCGACCCTGCCGTCCACTTGCGCCGTGATCGCCTGGCCCTTCGGAGTCCGCGCCTCAAAGAGCTCCACAACGCGCAGGAGACCGTGCACGGGCGTCTCCAGGACTTTCAGCATCTCCTTGATGGCCTTCCGCCGAGCACGACCACCCGCCATCTCGCCCAGTGAGACCATACCCTTGTCAATGTCATCGTGGAGGCTGCGCAACGCTTGCTGCTTGCGCTTCTTCACATCCGCCACACCAGTGATGTACTGGCCAGCCACACCGCCTGTGTGGAAGGTGCGCATGGTCAACTGCGTCCCGGGCTCGCCGATGGACTGCGCGGCGATGATACCCACCGCCGTTCCCACTTCCGCCAGCTTCTGCCGGGCCAGGTCCCGCCCATAGCACTTGGCACAGATCCCGCTGCGCAACTCACAGGTCAGCGGCGAGCGCACCGTAACCTTCCGCACACCCGCCTCCACTACGCGGCGGGCCAAGCGCTCATCAATCTCCTCGCCGCCCGGCACGATTACGGCGCCCGTCTCCGGGTGCGTGATGTCAACCGCCGCCGTGCGCCCGATGATCCGGTCCTCGAGCTTCTGCAACACCTCGCTGTCACTGGGCACCATTAGCTCAGCGCCGCAGTACTCGCACCGCCCCTCTCGCAGCACATCCTCCTGACCACACGAGGCGCAGTGGACCTCTTGCGCGAACATCGTCGTGACATCCACGCCGTCGGTCGTGCCGCAATCCACATCGCGAATCATCACGTCTTGCGCCACGTCCACCAACCGTCGCGTCAGGTATCCGGCATCAGCGGTCCGCAGCGCCGTGTCCGCCAGGCCCTTGCGCGCGCCGTGGGTCGCCACGAAGTACTCCAGGACGTTCAGCCCCTCGTGGAAGTTACTCTTCACCGGCAGATCCTCGATGAGGCGACCGAAGGGGTCACTCATCAGACCCCGCATCCCCGAGATCTGCGAGATGTGGGACCGGTTGGCCCGCGCCCCGGAGTTGGTCATCATCCAGATCGAGTTGAAGCTGTCGATATTGTTGAGAATGTCGTCCGCGACTTCCTCGCGCGCCGCTTGCCACAACTCCAGGACCCGCTGCTCGCGCTCGTCTTCCAGGATGTACCCGCGCCGCGCCGCCTCGTTGATGCGCGCCACCTCTCGCTCGGTGCGGCGGATGATCTCCTCCCGCCGCGTCGGCACGTCGGTGTCCTCGATGCAGATGCTGAGGCCCGACCGCGTGGCGTACTTGAACCCCATCTCCTTGATCTGGTCCAACAGCTCCGCGGTGCGCTCCTGACCGTAGATCAGGTAGCAGCGCCGAACGATCGATCCCAGTTCTTCCTTCGCGATGTCGTGGTTCAGGAAAGGCATGTCCAGAGGCAAGGCGTGGTTGAACAGCACTCGCCCCGGGGTGGTGTCAAAGATCTCACGCCGGATACCCGCCTCAATCCGTGTCCCTACGGCCATGTCGCCCAGCTGGCAGGCCTCCCGGCAGCGCAGCTCGATGGCCGTTATCATCGCTTCGTTCTTGTCAGCAAAGTTGCCGCGCAGCCGCTCGAACTCCGAGAACCGCTCCTTCCACGCCCCTCGCTCCACCGGCTCCTGGGACATGATCTCATCGGTCAATATGAACTCGGCCCTGCGCTCCTTCACCGGGTGCTCGTCCCAGGCCACCTCGGCCACACAGCGACGCAAGTCCAGTTCGAGCTGAGGCTCCAAAGTCAGTTGCTCGCCCTTCTCGTCGTAGGCATAGAGAAAGACCTGGGGCAGCCGCACCTTGATGCTGGCGTGCAGGTCAACCTTCCGGTGCTGATAGGCGCTGATGACAGACTCCGCGCTGGGGAAGAACTTCCCGGCCCCCAGCCCCTCCTTGTTCTCCTGCGTCATGTAGTAACAGCCCAGAACGATGTCGTACTTCGGGGCGCAAATCGGTGCCCCATCGGCGGGCTTGAACAGGTTGCGTGACGCAAGCATCAACAGCCGCGCCTCCGCCTGCGCGTGGGCCGAAAGAGGAACGTGCACCGCCATCTGGTCACCGTCGAAGTCTGCGTTGAAAGCCTCGCAGACCAGCGGGTGCAGTTGGATGGCCTTCCCGTCAATCAGGATCGGCTCGAAAGCCTGAATCCCGAGCCGGTGCAGCGTCGGCGCCCGGTTGAGCAGAACCGGATGGTCATCAATGACCTCCTCCAGCGCGTCCCATACCTCGCTGCGCAGACGGTCCACCATCCGCTTGGCGGTCTTGATGTTTGTCGTATGCCCCTGCTCTACGAGGCGGTTCATGACAAAGGGCTTGAACAGTTCCAGCGCCATCTCCCGGGGCAGGCCACACTGGTGCAGCTTGAGCTCTGGTCCCACCACGATAACAGAGCGGCCGGAGTAGTCCACCCTTTTGCCCAGCAGATTCTTGCGGAATCGCCCCTCCTTGCCCTTGAGCATGTCAGAGAGCGACTTCAGTGGCCGCCGATTGGAGCCGGTCACCGGGCGGCTGCGCCGACCATTGTCAATCAGCGCATCAACCGCCTCTTGCAGCAGCCGCCGCTCGTGGTTGACGATCGACTCCGGCGCGTTGATCTCGATGATCCGTCGCAACCGATTGTTGCGGTTGATCACGCGCCGATAGAGGTCGTTCAGATCCGAAGTCGCAAACCGCCCACCGTCCAACTGCACCATCGGGCGCAGCTCCGGAGGCAAGACCGGCACCACCTCAAGCACCATCCACTCCGGACGGTTGCGGCTCTGCCGGAAGGCCTCCACCACCCGCAGCCGCTTGACCGCCCGCGCCCGCCGCGCGCCCGTCCGCTCGTCAATCTCCTGACGCAGGTCGTGGGCCAGCTCGTCCAGGTCGATCTCCGCCAACAGGTCACGGATCGCCTCGGCACCCAGACCGGCCCTGAACAGGTCGCTGAAGGAGCCGTCCAACCGCTCTTCGCAGACCTCTACCAACTCCATCAGCCGACGGTACTCAAGCTCCGAAATCAGCTGCTTGGGCGTCAGCTTGAAGAGCAGTTCGGCGGCCTCGTTCAGATCGTCAACGCGGTGCGTGATCTCGTTGGCCTTCAGGATCCGGCGGCTAAGCTCCTCCTCCGTCATCCCGTTGTCCCAGCTACTCTCCGTCTCGCCCGAAACCAGAGGGTAGTCCTCTTCCTCCAGGATCTCATCGCCGAGACTGTCCAGGTCGTCGTCCAGCTCCATTCCCAGTACATCCAGGTCGCCCGCCTCGCCCTCCTCGTCCTCCTCCTCGGCGGCCACGTCCTCCATCGCCTCATCGTCCCCGGCTTCCTGAGCGTGACGCTCCTGGGAACGGCGCAGGCCCTCCTCGTACTGCTCGCGCAGTCGGTCGATCTCCTGATCCCGCGAGTCCAGAATCGCGGCCTTCTCCTCAGCAATGGCCGCCAGAATGTCGGCCCGGCGTCGCATTATCTTGTCATGGTTGACACTGGTCACGATGTAGGAGGCGAAATAGATGACCTCCTCAAGCGTCCGGCGCGACATGTCCAGAAGTAGGCTGATGGGACTCGGCACGCCCTTCAGATACCAACTGTGACAGACGGGAGCCGCCAGCTCAATATGGCCCATCCGTTCGCGACGCACCTTGGACCGCGTCACCTCGACCCCACAGCGGTCGCACTTGATGCCCTTGAACTTGACCTTCTTGTACTTCCCACAGTGACATTCCCAGTCCCGCGTCGGCCCGAAAATCCGCTCGCAGAACAGGCCATCCCGCTCCGGCTTGTACGTCCGGTAGTTGATGGTCTCCGGCTTCTTCACCTCGCCGAAGGACCAGGCGCGGATCTCCCGCGGTGATGCCAGGCCGATGGTGATCGCCTCGAAATCCGTAGTCGAACTCGCCAAGGTGTTCTCGCCTCCGAATCCAGCGCTAAGCTATCCCTGCGCTCCCCGAGTGTGACGCGCTCCCGTCAGGCGCCGCACGAACCCCAACCCCTAGCGTCCATCGTCTCCGTCCGCCCTGAGGTCCACTGTCCGCCCCTCCCGGTTCTCGACCTTCACGTCGAGGCCCAGGCTCTGCATCTCACGCACCAGAATCTTGAACGACTCCGGTGTGCCGGGCTCCTTGATGTTCTCATCCTTGACGATGGCCTCGTAGGTTGCCACCCGCCCCTGAACATCATCCGACTTCACTGTCAGCATCTCCTGCAGCGAATACGCCGCACCATACGCCTCCAGGGCCCATACCTCCATCTCGCCGAACCGCTGGCCACCCATCTGCGCCTTGCCTCCCAGCGGCTGCTGCGTGATCAGCGAGTACGGACCTGTGGACCGCGCGTGGATCTTGTCCTCAACCAGATGCAACAGCTTCAGAATGTACATGGTCCCAACCATCACCGGCTGGTTGAACCGTTCGCCGGTGCGGCCGTCGTACAGGACGCTTCGCCCGGTCTGCGGTGAGAACTGCGCCTTGTGGTAAGCATTGGTCCGCGCCTGATCCAGAACCAGACGGGCCGCCGTGCGCCGATCAGCCCGCTCCCAGTCCTGCTCACGGATGCCCAGCCACTCGGCCAGCTTCGCCAGCGCCTCCTTGTCCTGCGCCTCGAGCTGCGCCAGCAAGGCCGCCTCGATCTCGGAAACTGGCTGTCCCTCGTCGGCGATATCAATGATCTGACCAAACTGGTTGAGCTCCACCTGGGCATAGGTCAGCAGAGCCTCACGCTTCATGCGCTCGGCGACTTCCTCCATGCCCTCCTTGATCTGCTCAATGGTCACTCCCTGGAAAACCGGGCTGACATAAACCCGACCGAGCTGCCGCGCCACCCATCCCAGATGGGTCTCGAGCAACTGACCGATGTTCATGCGCGACGGCACGCCCAGTGGGTTGAGGCAGATGTCCACCGGTGTGCCGTCGGACAGGAATGGCATGTCCTCCATCGGCAGGATCTTGGAGATGACACCCTTGTTGCCGTGGCGCCCCGTGAGCTTGTCGCCCACCATGATCTTGCGCTTCTGCGCCACGTATACCCGCACCAGCTGGTTGACTCCCGGCTTTAGCTCGTCGCCGGGCAGCTTCCGCGCTCGCCCCCCGCACCGCTCGCACTCCAGATTCCCCTCGAACGGCTTCCCAAAATCATATACCGCCTCGCAGCGCTCACAGCGGTATTTGTAGCGTGAGAATACCTTGGTGGCGATGATGATACCCTTCTCACCATGGGGCACGCGCAGCGACACATCGCGCATCTCCTCGGCCTTCTTCCCGAAGATCGCGATGACCAGCTTCTCCTCCGCCGTCAGCTCCGACTGCCCCTTGGGCGCCACCTTCCCCACCAGAATATCCTCGGCTCGCACCTCCGCCCCGATGCGGACCACGCCGTTGACATCGAGGTCCTTGAGCGCCTCGTCGCCCACATTGGGGATGTCCCGCGTGATCTCTTCGGGACCCAGCTTCGTGTCACGCGCCTCACACTCATACTTCTCGATGTGAATCGATGACAGCACGTCATCGCGCACCAGCCGCTCACTGACGAGGATCGCGTCCTCGTAGTTGTAGCCCTCCCACGGCAGGAAGCATACCGTCAGATTGCGCCCGAGCGCCAACTCGCCGTCACGTGTGGAGGCACCATCGGCAATGGGCTGCCCCTTGACCACCGTCTGGCCGCGTCGCACCAGCCGCTTGTTGCTGATGCACGTCCCCATGTTGGTGCGCAGGAAGTTTTGCAGCGAATAGTCGACCTCACGACCATCGGCATACCGAATCACCACATGCGATGAGTCCGCCGCCAGCACCTCGCCGTCATCCTCGGCCAGCAACACCGCTCCAGAGTCCTCCGCCGAACGCTTCTCCACGCCCGTCTTGATGATGGGCTGCTCGGTGTTCAGCAGGGGTACCGCTTGCCGCTGCATGTTCGAACCCGCCAGCGCCCGCACCGCGTCGTCGTTCTCGAGGAACGGGATCAGCGACGTTGCCACCGAGAACACCTGCATGGCGGATACGTCGCAGTAGTCCACCTCGTTGGGCAGAACCTGGGGGAACATTCCGCCGCGCCGCACCACGATGCGCTCGTTGGTGAACCGCCCCTTCTCATCCACCGGTTCGGAGATGGTGGCTACGTTGTACTTCTCCTCCTCATCCGCAGTCAGATAGACGATCTCATCGGTCAGCCGCCCCTGCTTCACCCGCCGGTAGGGCGTCTCGATGAACCCATATTCATCCAAGCGTGCGTGCAGCGCCAGATAGCCGATCAGACCGACGTTCGGGCCTTCGGGCGTCTCGATGGGGCAGATGCGCCCGTAGTATGAGTGATGCACGTCGCGGACTTCCAGTTTGGCGCTCTGCTTCGAAAGGCCCCCCGGCCCCAGCGCAGACAGGCGTCGCTTGTGCGCCAGCTCTGCCAGCGGGTTGATCTGGTCCATGAACTGTGAGAGCTGACCGCTGCCAAAGAAGCTGTTGATCGCCGCCGTGATCGGCTTGATGCTGATAACGCTCTGCGGCACCATCTCATCCGGGTCCAGGCTGGTCATCCGCTCCTTGGCGATCCGCTCCATGCGCAGGAAACCGGTCCGCAACTGCGTCTGCAACAGCTCCCCAACAGCTCGCACCCGCTTGTTCTGCAGGTGGTCAATGTCGTCCACTTGCCCCTCGCCCCGCGACAGGTTGAGCAGGTACTTCACGATGGCCACGATGTCGCGCCGGGTCAGAACATGGTTGTCTGGGTCCACATCGATGCCCAGCTTCTTGTTGATCATGTACCGCCCGACCCGCGACAGGTCGTACTTCTTGACGTCGAAGAAGTAGGCCCGCAGCAGCGATTCGGCGCTGTCAAGGATCGGGGGATCCCCCGGCCGGATCTTGCGATAGACGTCCAGCAGCCCCTCCTCCCCACTGTGCGTGTTGTCGTCGTGCAGCGTCATGCGGATCTGATGCGGGACCGCGATAACGTTGATCTCCTTGCGCCCCAGACGCTGCAGCTCCTTGGCCTCACGCTCATCAATCACGCTCAGCTTGTCCACAACCACCTCTCCATCCTCACCGATGACACGCTCGGTGGAGAAGTAGTCGTCGTGGATCTCCAGACCCGGTGTGGCGTCCTCATCGCGCTTGGCCATGGCCGACAGCAGGTCTTTCACGGCCACTCGCTTGCGTTCCCCAAAGGCCTTGAGGATCTCCTCGTCAGTTCCCGTCGGCGGGCACTTCTCGTCCCGTGCCTCATGCTCCAGGTAGTCCAGCGCCCGCAGCAGCGTGGTCACCGGGAACTTCCGCGTCTGGCCGATCTTGACCCCGATGACCCCGCTGGCCGCCGTGTCTATCTCCACCCACGCGCCCTCATTGGGGATGACCTGGGCCGAGTACAGCACCCGCCCCGAGGAGTCAATGGCGTCCCGGAAATAGACCGAAGGTGACCGCGACAACTGGCTGATAACGACCCGCTCGGCGCCGTTTACCAGGAACGTACCCCGATTGGTCATCTGCGGCAACTCGCCCATGTACACCTCGAACTCCTTGATCTCGCCGGTCTCCTTGTTGACCAGCCGGACCTTGGCGTACAGGGGCGCCTCGAAAGTCGCATCCCGTTCCCGGCACTCGGCGATGCTGCGCTTCGGCTCGCCAATGCGGTAGTCCAGGAACTCCAACGACATGTTGCCGGTGTAGTCCTCAATGGGTGAAAAGTCGTCAAACAGCTCCCGCAGGCCCTTATCAATGAACCATTGGTACGAGGCGGTCTGGATCTCGACCAGATTCGGCAGGTCAATGATCTCAGGGTTGGTCCGACGGGAGTAATGCACGCTCTTGCTGGTCGCTTGCGCCATAGCCATGTTGGAAGCGACGCCTCCTTGGGTTAGCACGGCCTGCTCACACCAGTGCTAGCGCACCGAGAGACACTCATCTATCGGGCTGGACGGCAGGCACCAAAAAAAGCCCCACTCCTCGACACCGATTGTTGATCCCGAGACTCGTGGAGTAACCTGAGGTTGATGGTCTTAGCGAAGTCTGATGTTCGCGGCTTTGTGTTGCATGTAGGAAAGAGGAGTATCGCACACCGTCGGCCCCATGTCAAGACCTGAAATCACGCCAAAGGTCGGGCAGGCGATTGGTGCGCATGGCCCGGGTCTCGTCGCGCCCAGACTCGGTTCTCAGCTCGGCGCCGTCTATTCCCAGGCCTCACGACCCTCAGACTGCATCCCCCGAGCTGTGATGCCGTCGCCGGCCAGACAACACCCCGCCAGGACGCGCAGACCACCATGGCGGTACCTCGCATGTGATTGCGTTCACGCAGATGACCGAACCCTGCCTCCCCTGACAACTCCGCGCAGGCCCTGAGCCACGCCGCGGGGAAACCCTTGCTCGCCGGCCGGTCCACACACCAGGCAACCCGGGAGTACCAACCTATGCGTGTCGAGGTCTTTTTTTGTTTGGCTACCGCCGTTCTACTCGCGTCAGCCGCGCGAGCCGTCTCCCAATCGTCACCCGCCCTGGTCCTTGACGCCAGAGGGCTGAGCTGGGACGAGAGGTGTACTGCGGAGGCCCTCCAGGGCCTTGTCAACCGCGAGGGCCCGCGACTCTACCTGGATAACGGTGAGAGCTTCGAGCAACGCTGGCTGGACATCTACGCCGAGCGCGCCGGCCTGCGCTACCAGAGGGCCGATGGTTTGCGAGACGTCCTGGAGCGTCTCGCACCCAAGACCAACGGCCTCGTCGTCTATGACCCTGCGTTCGATGCCAGCCGCTATGTGGCCATCACCCTGGCCGGTGTCGAGGGGCTGATCCCCGTCTCCCCGGACGTGCTGGAGGGGCGTTCGCCCACTCTGGCCGCCAACAGCGACTGGCCGGGCGTGGACTTCGCCGCCTCCGCCCCCTCGGCAATGTCCGCATGGCGCCAGGCCGCCAACCCACATCTCAACCTGGTGCCAGGACAGGGGCTGCAGATGCGGGAGGGCAATCCCGGCCCTGACAGTCCCTGGAGCTTCATCTCGTCCGGGCCTCTCACCGTGGACCTCGACACCTATCCGTTCCTCGAAGCCGATGTCATTGCTGTGGACGGACCCGGCGCCGGGTGGCAGATCAAGCTCACCTGGGACCGCGATGCGAATGGGCAGGTGAGCGGGGGCGAGGACGATCTTTGCCTGGCGGTCGAGCGCGAACCCGGAGTGAAGAGATGGAACATCCGCCAGTTGGCCGCCGTCGCGGGCCGACATACCTTCGCCCGTCTCCAGCTTCACGTCCTGGGGCCGGATGCTACCGTAATCTGGCGGCGTGTGTGCTTCGTCACCGATAACGGTGAGAGCCCGCCCTCTACTCCGCCGCGGCCGCTGGCCGGACCTGCCTTCACGGTGCGCCGTGACCTCCGCGGCAAGTTTGCAGACACTATCAGCGCCTACGAGTGGGCATTGCGCGAACTGATGCCCCGCTGCAGCCGACGCCTGGCCCACACTGTGAACGGGGGCCAGGTTGACGGCATCAACGTGGGCGTCTGCGGGCCGATGTCAGGGTTTGACTGGCAGACCCAGAATCGCGGTTTCGTCTTCAACCTCGGCTGCACGGCCGAGGAGAGGGTCAGCTACGGCACCACTTGTGGGGGCGATCCCAAACAGGCCGCCATGTACGAGCGCATCCTGGCCGCCCTCCGTACCCCCGCCCAGATCAACGGCTATGGCGACCCCGAGGACGTCTGGTGTCGCCTCCTGAGTCAGTATGGGCACTACTCCTTCCACGCCTACACGAACTGGAGCTTCCACCACAAGGTCCCCGCCCCGGGAGCCGCGCTGCGCCAGCGCGCCAATTTCACCCCGGCGAACACCAGACCCGACCTGGAGCGCTTCTACGTCTGTTTCATGACCAGCGAGGGCGACACCATGAAGGGGCCTATCCCCTTCTTCTACGACAGTTGGTTTGACCCCGCCCGCGGTGAGGTGCCGGTGAACTGGGGTATCAACCCGCTGATGGCTGAGCTCTTTCCGGCGATGCTCCAGTACTATTATGACACCGCAACGCCAGCCGACTACTTCTTCGTCGGCTGTTCGGGAGCAGGCTACTGCTACCCCGACCACATGCGTGACCTGGGCAAGTTCGCTGCCCACACGGCCCGGGCGTGCCGAGCGGCCGGAACCCCCGTCATTGACACCTGGGGTGCCGCCCGTTCTGACGTGCAACAGCGCTACATCGCCGCCACCAGACCCCTGGGCCTGACCGTCAATACCGCGCCTGCTCGCCTCAAGCTCATGCCCGACGGGACTCCTGTCGCCTACCACGAGCTCGCCTACTGGCAGACCCACGGTCTCGGCGGTCTGCCCTGGACCCGGGTTTTCGCCACTGCCGACGGTCGCCGACAGGGCATTCAGCACCTCGTGGAGCGCATCGAGAGCATCGCCACCCGTCACCGTCCTCCCTTTGTCATTCTCGTCTACGGCGACTTGCACTCCTACGCCGAGCATGCCACACTCTACCGTGACGTTGCCCGCGCCCTGGACCCCAGCCGTTTTCGCCCTGCTCGCCTCGATGAGGCCATGGCGGGGATTCGCGCCTGGGCCAGTGAGCGTGTGGTTCTGGGCGCGGAGAGCATCAACGAGCGCCTGGCGTGGGCGGCTCTCTCTGACGTCCCCACCGTCATACCTGTGACGCTGACCAATGGCCGGCCCCGGGAGACACCGACCCGTCTGCAGGTGCGTGCAGCCGACGCGGTCTGCGAGGTGACCCTGAACCTCCGCCCCCACGAGGTCCGTCAGGTTCGCGACCTGCGCCTGACGGTCCACAGCGGTGAACAGCGCAAAGCCCGGATCCTGCTTCGTGCCGGCGGCCATACCGATCGTGTGACGGCGGACTTCGCGGTCGCCGACTGTCCCACCGATGCCTCCCAGGCCGAGTTCGTCACCTGCTGGCCCGCCATCGGTCTCAGCCACCCCAGTGGTCAGGCAGTGAGGGACAATGGAGCGCTGTGGGGACAGGCCTGGGCTGGTCCGGACCCGGGCGGGAAGGCCGAATGCATCATCTACGGACCCTATGCGCCCATGGCCCCCGGCCGCTACCTGGCCGCCTTCCGGCTCAAACTGGCCGCAGAGCCCCCGGCTGGACTGTCCGCCAATGACCAGCTTGCCACCCTTGACGTCTTCGCCGGCGGCTATTCGGGCACGGCCAAGGTCGCTGGTCAGAAAGAGGTCAGACGGCGCGACTTCAGCGGTCCGGGCCAGTGGACCTGGTTCGGCGTGGAAGCCGACTGGGAGGGCCTGCCCAGCCTGATGGAGACCCGCGTGCACTGGCATGGTCAGGCTTCTCTGCTCGTGGACCGCGTCGTCGTCTTTCGCTTGCCCGCCAGGGCGCTCGCCAGACCCTCCTGAGGCGTACCCTCTGGCTCGGCAGACCCCATAGCACTCGCCCGTCCTGCGGGCCGAAGCGCCCCCGTACGGGCTCATTCCTTAGCCGGGGTGTCCGAAATGCGTGAGGAGCAAGGGATCGGACGACATTTCCAGAACGCCACCAAGTACCACCGTGACCGCATGCAGGGCCACCGCCTGCGGCCTCGGCAAGCCCCTCCGTTCAGCCGCCATGAGAACCCGCTGTCGGTCCTGAAGCTGCCTGAACCGGAGACTGCAGGCGGCATGGGGCTTTGGGAGGTCGTGGCGCGAAGACGCTCGGTTCGCGACTTCTCCCCCCGGCCGCTGAGCCTGGCGCAACTCTCGCAACTGCTGTGGGCCACGCAGGGAATCACGGCCACTGTGGGGCCGCACTTGCTTCGCGCCTGCGCTTCGGCTGGAGCCCTGTATCCGGATGAGACCTACGTCTTCGCCAACCGGGTTCAGGGCTGTGCGCCGGGACTTTGGCACTACCAGGTGCAGGACCACAGCTTGGCCCAACTCAGCGCCGGGGACCTGGGCGACCAGCTCGCCGCCGCTTGCCTGCACCAGGAGTTCTGCGCCGAAGCGGCTGCTGTCTTCGCCTGGGCCGCTGTCGTCGAGCGAGCCGCCTGGAAGTACCACGACCGATGCTACCGTTACCTCTACCTCGACGCCGGCCACCTCGGTGGCCAACTCCAGTTGGCTGCCTGCGCCCTGGGGCTCGGCAGTGTCAATATCGGCGCTTTCTTCGATGACGAGGTCAACCAGTTACTGGGCCTGGACGGCGAGGAGGAGACAGCGCTCTACCTGACCGCCGTAGGGCACCCTCAGTAGTCGATCTTCGCCCCGGGGACCTAGGCCGGACCGCCCATGGTGCGGAACTTCATGTATCTCGCCGCCATGAGCTGCTCGCCGGGCAGGCCACGGATGCTCTCCAGAGCCGCCACGAGGGCCTCGCGGAGCGCAGCGGCGGCCGCCAGCGGATTGCGGTGGGCGCCGCCAGGGGGTTCGGGAACGATCTCGTCAATCACGCCGAGGCGTTTGGCGTCGGCAGAGGTTATCTTGAGGGCCTCAGCGGACTGCCGTCGCAGTTCAGGATTGCGCCACAGGATGGCCGCACAGGACTCGGGCGCGATGACCGAATAGTAGGCATGCTCAAGCATCAGAACCCGGTCTGCCACCGCGATGCCGATGGCCCCGCCGCTGCCCCCCTCACCAATGATCGCAGCAACGATCGGCACGGGCAGCGAGAACATGTCCCGCTGGTTGGTGGCGATCGCCTCACTGATGCCGCGGCTCTCGGAGTCTGCCAGGCAGTCCGCACCAGGCGTGTCCACCAGGCTGATGATCGGCCGCCTCATCTTCGCCGCCAACTGCATGATGCGCATGGCCTTGCGGTACCCCTCCGGCCGCGCCATGCCGAAGTTTCGTTGCTTCCGCTCACTGGCCGTGCGCCCCTTCTGCTGGGCCACCACGGCTACCGGACGCTCGTTCAGGCGAGCCAGCCCCGCTACCACAGCGCCATCGTCACCATACCTGCGGTCGCCGTGAAGCTCAGTGAACTCCTCGAAAACCGCCTCAATGTAGTCCAGTGCGTAGGGCCGCTTATCGTGCCGCGCGATGGTCACATGGTCCCAGGGCTCGAGGTCACGGTAGAGCTCCGCGGCGACGGCATCGGCCTCAGCCTGCAGGCGCTCCAGCTCCTCGATATCGCTTTGGTTCCCGCCCTGAGCCGTGCGCCGCAACTCGGCCACACGGCTGTCGAGCTGAGCCAGCTGCGCCTCCAGTTCAGCTTTCCTGTCCATGGTCACTCCCGGATCTAGCGAGTTCACTCTCGGCCGTTTTCGGTACACCACCGCAGGATCCGGCCCAACGTCTCCCGCATCTCCTTGCGCGGCACCAGCAGATCCACCATGCCGTGCTGATACTGAAACTCCACTGTCTGCACACCCGGCGGCATCTTCAGATTCGTCACTTCGATGACACGAGGACCGGCAAAACCCACCGCCGCGCCTGGTTCCGCCAGGATGACGTCGCCCAGGAAGGCGTAGCTCGCGGTGACCCCGCCGTAGGTGGGATGCGTCAAGACGCTGATGTAGGGAAGGCCCGCGGCAGCCAGCCTGCCGGCCGCCCCGCTGGTCTTGGCCATCTGCATCAGGGCGACGAGGCTTTCCTGCATGCGTGCCCCGCCACTGGCGCAGAAGATGACCACCCCCATGCCCTCCTCCGCCGACCGCTCCATCAGTCGCGCCACTCTTTCCCCTACGGCCCACCCCATGCTCCCTCCGACAAAGGACAGGTCCATAAGCCCGATGCCGATGGGGATGCGCTCGATGGCGCAGGTGCCTGTCAGGATGGCCTCGGTCATGCCCGTCTTGGCCCGTGCCTCCTCCAGCTTAGCCCGGTAGTCGGGAAACTCCAGCGGGTCGTGGATGGGCAGCTCGCGATCCCACTCAATGAAAGTCCCCGGGTCCGCTGTGATCTGAAGCCGCTGCCACACCGTGAGCCGGAAATGGAAGCCGCACTTGTTGCACACCCACAGCTCGCTCTCCAGCTCCTTGCCGTAGACGAGCTGCCGACAGCCCGGACATTCCTCCCACAGGTCTGCCGGGATCTCGTGTTCCTTGCTCGCCTTTGGCTGTCGGCGAAAGAACGACGCCATGCTCCACCTCTCACCAGGAAGCATTGGGTCGGCGGCAGATTTGCCGCCGCCCCCGTGTCTGTGTTACTATTCCCACCCACCACGCCGCCGGAGGTTGTCTATGTCCCTTGAGGATCTCCGCGCTCAGATCGATGAGCTTGACCAGCGCATCATCGCCCTGCTCAAGCAGCGCGCCGAAATCAGCTATCAGATCGGGCAGGAGAAAGACGCCCTGGGTCTGCCGGTCTACGACCCTCAGCGCGAGGCCCTTCTCCTGGACAGCCTCACGGCGGGCGACCTGGGGCGTCTGGACGCCGAAGCCGTCGCTGCCATCTATCGGGAGATACTCTCGGTCTCCCGGGCCCTGCAGCGTAGGGTGACCGTGGCTTACCTGGGTCCTGAGTATACCTTCAGTCACCTGGCTGCCGTCAAGCAGTTTGGCTCAGCCTGCCAACTGCTCGCCCAACCTACCATTGACGACGTCTTCGGCACCGTCGAGCGCGGCAATGCCGATTTCGGCGTCGTTCCCATCGAAAACGTGATCCAGGGCGTGGAGACCCGCACCCTAGATAGCTTCATCGAATCGCCCCTGCTGATCTGCGGCGAGGTCTACGTCGACGTGCACATCTGCCTGCTGGCGACGGGAGAACTGGACCAGGTGCGCTGCGTCCACTCACACCCTCAACCCCTCGCCCAGTGCCGCCAGTGGCTCCGCGCCAATCTGCCACAGGTGGAGACCATTACCGCCGCCAGCACCTCCGCTGCCGCCGCTGCCGTCGCCGCCGCCAGGGATCCGTCGCAGGCAGCCTTGGCCACCGCCACCGCCGCCGAACACTACGGGTTGCGGGTGTTGGCCCAAAACATTGAGGACCAGCCCAACAACCGCACCCGGTTCTTTGTGATCGGCAACATGGCGCCCGAGCGCACCGGCAACGACAAGACCTCGGTCCTGTTCACAACCCGCCACCGCTCCGGGGCGCTCTATGCCGCTTTGGCGCCCTTCAGCGCCCACCAGATCAGTCTCACGCTGATCCAGTCCCGGCCCTCGCCCGCCAAACTGGAGGGTCCGTACATCTTCTACGTTGACTTCGAAGGACACCAGAGCGATCTCGCGGTGCGCCAGACCCTCAGCGAACTACGCGAGTTGACCCAGACCCTCAAGGTTCTGGGATCGTATCCCCAAGCTCATCCTCCTCAACCTGCACAATCTCCCCGGGCTGCCCCGGCTTGACCAGCGCGATGCTGGCCGGCGAGACGCCTTGCAGCCGCGCCATCCTTGCCACCGCCTGTTGGCCCTGAGGACTGTGTGGGAACGCGGTGAGTGCCTCGATCCGCTCCCGAAGGTTGGGCTGCGAGCTGATGAATTGCCCCACCCTGAAGTGACGCTCCAGTTGGGCAGCGTCAGTCTGGATGTCGGCCGAACTGCGAATGAAGGCCTCCAGCTCCTCCTGCGTGATACCCGCGTTGGGGTCCGAGATCACCGCATGCTTGACGATCGCCGAGTTCACGACTGCAGGTCTGAGCGTCAACAACAGCGCCCCCCGGTCGGCGGTGAACTCGATCAGATCAATCCAGGAGCGGGCGAAAAGCATCATCAGCAGAACCGGCAAGAAGATGATCTTCAGCACTGGATGGCTGTTGCGGATGAAGACCATCGCCAGCTCCAGCCGCACATGCCGGCTGCGTATGTGAGTGAGTTCCCGCGCCAGCAGCGCTTCCACCTCCTCGGTTGAGAGCCGCTCGCGCAGTGCTTGGCTGATGATGATCGTTCCCGGTCCCGACGGCAGGCAGTAGACCACGGGCTGCTCGTCGCTCACCACATAGACATCTGGCGGTGTGCTCAGCCCCAGGAGTCCCGCTTGCCGCAGCAGGGCCCGGTGCAGTTCGGGATGGTTGTTCGCTGCCACCTTGGCCTGGCGACCCAGGCGCCGCAGCTGTTGCACCCGATCCCGACTGGCTAGCAGGTTGCATATCAGAATCGCGAGCAGCGGCCAGGCGAGGACCGCCACAGGGACGTACCACAGCTTGTTCCCTTCGGAGTCCCGGAAAACGCCGTAGCTGATGGCTGCGAGCAGCAGGTAGACGGCAGCCACACCGGCTACGCCACCCCAGTAGCTGGCCCTCTCCCCCGGAAAGATGAAGTCCGCCACGCCAAAGTCGTGCTGCTGTGCCTTGGGCTGTCTGCGGCCCTTTCCCTTGCGTGCCAACTAGCGGTCACCGTCCTCCCTGGTGACAGCAACGACGCGGACCCTCTCCACATGCTGTCCGTCGCTGGCCTCGATATGCAGGCGCACGCCCCCGATATCGAACTCTTCGCCGGCGGCCGGAATGCGACCTGCCAGTCCCGAGGCCAAGCCGCCCACGGTCTCGTACTGATCCTCGGGTAGCGCACAGCCCAGCAGCTCGTTGATCTCCTCGATGCGAGCCCGTCCCTCCGCCAACACCTCCCGCTCGCTGACTTGCACCAGGTCCTGGCTGGGCTGGTCGTGCTCGTCGGCGATCTCACCAACAAGCTCTTCCAGGATGTCCTCAATCGTGATCAGTCCCGCGGTGCCACCGAATTCGTCCACGACGATAGCGATGTGCACACGGCGCTCTCGAAGCTCCCGGAGCAGATCATGGATACGTTTGGTCTCCGGAAAGTACAGCGGCGGGCGGGCGATCTCTGGCAGACGCAACTCGCGTTCCCCGGCCGCCAGCCGCGCCAGCACGTCTTTCACATAAACAATGCCCGTTACGTGATCCAGTGTCTCCCGGTAGATCGGTATGCGTGAGAAGCCGCTGCGGCTGGCCATGGTCGCAAACTCAGTCAGACTCATTTCCTCGTCGGCGGCCAGCACACTGACCCGTGGCACCATCACTTCCCGCGCCAGAGTGGCGCCCAGGTCAATGACGTTGTCCAGCATCTCCGCCTCATCCGGCTCCACCAGCCCCTCCTCCTCACTGACATCGGCGGCCATCCGGATCTCATCAACCGTGAGCAGGTGGCCAGGATGGCGGCCGTTGACCCGGTGACCGCTAAACGGCGTCGTCAGCTTGGTCAGCACCACCACCAGCGGCCGGAAAGCATTGGTCAGCAACTCCACCGGCCGCGACAGGCGTACAGCCACCTGCTCCGGATACAGGCTCCCGTACGTCTTGGGTGTGAGTTCGGCAAATACGAGGATGAACAGGACCATGCCCATGTGCCAGGCTTCCTTGGCCCATTCAACGCCCGGAACGTCACCCAGGTGGTGCCGCACGAGTAGCGTCATCACTGTCGAGACAATGATGATGAACGTGTTCATGCCCACGATCAGGGCACTGAGATAGGTTCCCTCCCCCAGCAGCCGGCTGACCCGCGCGGCTGCACGGTCGCGGCTCTCCGCCAGGCGGCGCAGCCCCCCGTCGCTGACGCCCAGCATGGCCGCCTCCGCCAGCGAACACAGGGCGATGCCGGCCAGTGCCACAACAATGACCAGGATGCCAGCCACGGTGAGCCACTCAATCATCGGGCTCACCGTCCTGGTCGCTGTTGCGGAGCGGGTCGGGGTCCGCCAGCACCCGCACCTGCTCGACCCGGGGCCCGGTCACGGCGGTCACCTCGAACCGGAGTCGTCCCCACCGGAAGACCTCGCCGACAGCCGGAATCCGTCCCGCCAGGTCCAGCACCAGACCACCCAGCGAATCGTATTCCTCTGTCGGCAGCTCCTCAGAGACCGCGTCCTCCAACTGGTGCAGTGCCACTCGCGCATCGCAGAGGAACTCCCCCGGGCCCACAACCACTATCTCTGGCTCCTCGGTATCGTACTCGTCATGGATGTCGCCAACAATCTCCTCCAGCAGGTCCTCGATGGTCACGAGCCCCGCGGTGCCACCGTATTCGTCCTTCACAATCGCCAGTGTCCGATGCTGATGCTGGAGTTGCGTCAGAAGCTCGTTGGCTGGCAGGGTCTCCGGCACATGATGGACGCTGCGGGCAACCACCCTGCATTCGCGGTCCAGTTCGTCAGTAAGCACGTAGGGGAGCAGGTCCTTCAAGTACAGGACGCCAACGATGTCGTCAGGAGTATTCTCATAGACCGGGAGCCGCGAATGGTTGCTCTCTAGGCCTAGTCGCAGGGCTTCGGCCAGTGGCTCCCGCGCCTCGACGCAGACCATGTCGGGCCGAGGGGTCATGACCTGCGCCACCGTCTGCTCGCCAAAGTCCAGCACGCCATGCATCATGCGTCGTTCGCCGGCCGCCAGCACGCCCTGCTCCTCGCTTTGCTCAATCATGGCCTTCAGATGATCCTCGCTGATACCGGGGAGCAAGGAGCCGGTGCGCACGCCCAGGACGTGCAGCAGTCCGCGTGAGAGCACCGACAGGCTCATCACAAGAGGGCTAAGCAGAAGAGCAACCGGAGCCACGACGGTGCTCGCCACCCTGGCGAGGGCCTCCGGATAGCGAGCCCCGAAGTGAATGGGGATGACCTCGCAGCAGACGATGATGACTGTCGTCATCACGACGACCGCCACCAGCGGGCCCAGGCGAGGGTCCAGGTGTTCCACCGCCAGACCGGTGGCCAGCCGCTCGGCAGTATAATTTGACAGGGTGATGCCCAGCAGCAACGTGGTGAGTACGAGAGGACGGCGCCGCAGCAGGAAATGCAGCAACCGGGCGCCAGGGCGTCCCTCCTCCTCGAGCTGGCGCACCCGTGTCCGGCTGACCGCGAGGAAGGCAGCTTCCGACCCTGAGAAGAACGCCGAAATGATCAGCAACAGGAACAGGCTACCTAAGTTGCCTGTTGACGAGCCGTCCACGACCGAAATCCTCCCCCTGTCGGCAACCGGGGTCACGACAGGTCAGACGCATTATAGCACAACAGCGGCCGGTGAGTGAACGAGTGCTCTCGCTGTGGCGGCAGGGCGGGACCAACCGGGTGGCGAACAAGCAGATGCCTGCCCAACCTCGGGATCGGGAGTGGCAACCATGTACGAACGGCTACTGCTGGCGCTGGACGGCTCACCTCCCAGTGAGAAGGCTATCCCTCATGCGATGGCTCTTGCCAGGGCCTTCAAAGCTGAACTGCATGTCATCCGCGTCGTGCCCCTGGCGGTTTCTGCGAGCCACGCCGACGGCGGCCCGGTAGCGGCGCTTTCGACCCTCACCGCCGAGGCGGACGAGGCCTCGGCTTACCTGAACAGCGTGGCCGCCCAGCTCTCCGCCGAGGGTCTCTCGGTTCAGACCGCCGTACGCAGCGGCGACGTGGCCGACGAGCTGCTGCACCAGGCTGCCCAGATGGATGCCGACCTCATCGTCATGTCCACCCATGGACGATCGGGCGTGGGACGCTGGGTCTACGGCAGCGTTGCGGATCGCATACTGCGTCAGGCGGAGATACCCGTGCTGCTGGTGCGGGCTACGGAGTAGGCCCATGTCCCAGACTATCGCCCCACAAGAGGCTGAGAAGGTGTTGCGGTACTGGCGTCTCAAGCCCCTGTTCACCCGCCCTGCAGGTGGGACGGCTAACGCCAGCTTGACGGTGGTCGGGGTACGAGGCCAGTATGTCCTGCGTCGCCGCAACCCGAGGTACTGCGCTCCAGGCCAACTGGCTTACGACCACTCCGTGCTGCATGGCCTGGCGCAAGCAGGGCTGCCGGTCCCCCGGGTGGTTCGCGCGGCCAGCGGCAGTCGCTGGGTGGAACATGGGGGGCACATCTATGAACTCTATCACTATATTGATGGGGCACCCTTCAATCCGCAAGACCTCAATGAGGTGGCGGCTGCAGGGGCCATGCTGGCTCGTTTTCATCGCGCCGCGGAGCGAATTGAGCCCCGGGGCCAGAAAGACTGGCCCCGGTACTTTGACCCCAAGAGCTCTCTGAAAGCATTGAAGGAAGCCAAGCGCCAGCTTCGAGGCCCGGCGCCCGGCGATCTCGGGCCCTTCGCGGCGAGTGATGTGGCTGAGGTGTTGGAGCGCCTGTCGGCCGAAGCCAGAGCCTGTGAGCGGCGGCTTCCCGACAAGGCCTACTGGGCCTTGCCGCTCACCATTATCCATGGCGACTGGCACCCCGCCAACCTGCGCTTCGCCGATCACCGCGTCGCTGGCATCTTCGACTTCGACTGGGTGGGGCGCCAACCGCGCATGGTGGATGTCGCTGACGGCCTGCTTTTCTTTGGCAGCGTCCGCAAGGAGATCCTGGACGGTGGGGATATCTGGTCGCTGACCCAGCCCCTGCACCCCGATTGGGGGCGCATGCAGGTCTTCATGGACGCCTACAGGGGGCACATGCCTCTGGAGCCCGCTGAACTGCTCGCATTGCCCGACCTGCTGCGCCAGCGTGCCCTCTATAACCGCACCGATCCCATGACCCGCAAGGTTCCCCAGGACCGCAAACTGGCCTTCCTGGCGGCTGGCCAGGTGCCTGAGCTTCTGAACTGGATCGCGGACCATGAGGAGCAACTGCAGCGCGGCTGGCAGTAGCGCCAGCCGTAACCCGCAAGTACCCCCTGCGCACCTGGAAGACCAATGTTAGACGGGTGGAATGTCGTCGGCCGGGCCCCTGGGCCGTTGCGCCTCAAGCGCAAAGACCGCCAGTCCCTCCTGAACTGCGTCCTCCAGACAGCGTTCCACGAACTCAACACTGAGAAGCTGCGGACGCTCCAGGTCGGGTGCCACTGGTGGCATCATCTCCATGATCACCTGCTGCCGCCAGCGGTTGATGTCCTGAGCCTTCAAGGGCGGCACCGTGTAAGCGATCGAGGCGTGCTGCAGCATCCAACGTATGTCCTCGATGCGCTGGTTGTTGCGCTCGTACAGAGCCTGGTCCGTCCAGTCGCATTCCTCGTAAAACTCGTCGCGCAGAGCGGCGCTCTCCAGACTGGCGCCTTCCACGATGCGATGCCACATATGGCTCAACTCGTGGCGCAGATGCTGTCGCCACACGTGGTCGGCACAGATGTGGGTCAGCCACCCGGTGTAGAAGGCCTGAGCGAAGGCGTCGTTGCCCATGAGGGCCGGGCGCAGGTACTGGCGCAGGAAGTCAATCAGACGGCGGCCGGTCTGGCGGCTGCTGCGGAAGTGCAGGTCGCGGTAATCCACTCCTACCGTCGCCCGGTGGGCGTCCGGGGCGATAGACCCCAGATAGAAGGACGGGCGGAGCTCCTGGGCCCAGTCCAGCGCCACAAAGACCCGGTCAGCGGCCAGCAAATGCCCTAGTTCAGTCACAGGGGCCACCTCCTGCCCGTAGCGCCTGGCAAGGCCGCGACTACTCCGGCGCTGCCAGGTAATAAAGCCCGACGCCCCCCGGCGCCAAGCCAGGCGAAAACTCGCTCACCGCGCGGGCCACGACCTTCGCCGACAGCAGATCGTAGACATCATAAGCCTTGGGCAGCCGGATGCGCTGGTCACCAGTCGCTGCTCGCACCGCCAGAAGGTCCTGACAAGCGTAGACTCCTTCGCCACTGGTGGCATACAGGGTCACTCCGGCTTCCCTGCCCAGTTCGCGCAGCAGCGACGCTGGCAGGTGTGGCGCTGCCGACCAGACCGATCTGACCTGGCCGTACTGTTTCACGGCCAGACCGCCCAGGTCCGTGCCCACCAGCTTCCCGCGGATGTCCGCCTGGTCGTCCACACAGGCAAATCGCGGCACGAGAGGCTCAGCGACCCCGTAAGTGTAACCAGGATCGCCCGGTATTGAAACCTGCAAAGGCCCCCTGCCCGGCCGTTGCACCAGCGTCAGCCCTGTGAGATCCTTCATCATCCGTCCGCCCACCGCCTGGTCTATGCCTCCGGCCGCATAGACCCAGATCACGGTGCAGGGCTCAGCGTTCAGGGCCTGCAGCAGTTGGGTCCGGGAGTTGCCATCGAGGTAGAACGCGTTCAGCAGGATGTAGAGCCGATACCGTGGGACCCGGCCACTGAGGAGGTCATCTAGGGTCCACACGTCGCAGGGGGCTCCGATCAGGGACAAGCCAACTCGCTGGTCGCCCAGGAGCGGCTTGCTCAGCGGCCCGCCAGCCACCGTGTACGCTGCGCTGATGTCGTCAACCACCACCGCCACCTCGCTGATGGTGTGGCGGTCCACACCCGATAGCAGCCTCAGCAGGCGTTCGGGCCAGAGGGCAGCCGAGAAACCCTCCTGCGCCACCACCCCGCCGTGGCAAAGAGGCAGGACCGCTCCCCCAGCTCCATGCCTGGCCTCTGCCAGCCCCACCCACAGCTTCTCGTGGCTGGCGACACTGGTGACTGCTGTTGTGACCAGAGGTGGGCCTCCCGTGGCGCCGGCGGTCGCCGGAGTGACGATGTAGTCCAGTTCCTCGCCCTGCAGCAGGGGCCCTAACGCCAGGTGTCCCCCGTTCTGAAGTCCGCACGCGGTGCCCGCCAAGTCAAACATCAGGCCATACTGCGCTCCGATGATCTTGCTACTGCCCACCGCCTCATCCGCCGCGGCGGCAAGAGCGCGCATGGTCTCCACTACCAGGTCAGAAGCGAAGACCTGATAGTCAACGACTTCCTGCGAGCCAGTGGGGTCGTGCAACACTCCATAGGTGGTTCGCGAGCGAGCCTCCTGGGAGGGCACGCGGGCCTGGTTCCATCCCATGATGGCCCCCGACTCCTTCAACCCCTCCGGCGTGTTGACCGGTGCGGCCGGCTGCCCCCATGCCACCCGCAACGTCTTGAGGTCCGTATACTTGCGCTTGAGCCACTCCCGAAACGCTTCCTGCTGGGGGTGGCTGTAGTCGGCATAGACACCATAGGAGGCCCCCGGGTAGGCCCAGTACCCCCCCTCCCCGGCCGCCAGTTGGTACCCCATGATCGCCGGACCTAACGGGCCCTCTTCGAGATGGCGGATCAGCTTCTTCAGGTAGGCGGCGCAGTCATCGCGCCATGCGCTCGAGGCCCACGAGGCGTGTTTGCGGGCAGAACCCGGCACTCGCGCGGGCAGTTGGGCCTTGCCATCGCCAAAGACCACGAGCTCCTTGGGGTGCTCCTGCAGCCACCAGGCAGGAGCCTCCAGGTAGAGCACAGGCAACAGGTACGCCTCCGGGTTGCTGGACAGCACGCGGGCCAAGACCCCGTCCAAGGCACCGAAATCGTACTGGTCTGGTCCCTTCCAGACCGGCAACGCGGCACCATCGGGGGTCAAGTCAGTGGTGAGATGCACGATAACCCAGGGAGCCTGTGTGCAAGGGTGTGCCCGGCTGTGCCAACCGCCGACGACAGGCAGCGTCTGCCCATCCACAACAAACGCTCCGCCCTGGGGCGTAACGCGCACTGCCGACGTCGTTGCCTGCGTCTGCCCGGCCACCTCCAACTCCATACTCGTCTGCCCCACCAGCGTGGCTTGTGCGGACGCCAGCCGCAGCCGGTAGGTCCCGTTGGCCATGTGGCGCGGCAGGGACACGCTGGCGCGCAACACCGTGCCTCCTCCCGCCTCCAGATCACGCGGCTCAGCCTTCACCTCGGCCAGTGCCGCCGTGTCTCCGGCTCGCTCCACCAGGACCGCGATCGTCGCCGACCGTCGCATGCGCTCGCCGCGGACCGCCAGGTCCACCATCAGCGGCTGCCCCGCCGCACACTGGCGCGGTGCCTGCAACTCCTCCACCCGCAGCTCGGGTAGTGGCGCCGTCAGTGCCTCGACCTCGTCAATGTAGACCGTTGTGGCCTGGCCGGGCTGCAGACCAGTGAGCACGACCTGCAGACCGCTGAGGGGAAGCTGCACGGCCTCCCCCGCGGGTGAAGTCAGGTCAAGGAGGGCGAAGAAGTAGCGGGTCCAGCGCGACACAGTGTCGAGAGGTTGGGGCGGGGTCTCAGCGACCATGCCCGCGGCATCGGTCACGCGCAGCGCGATATGCAGGGGGCGGCCGCCCGGGTTCTTGGCCCACAGCGCCAGGCCATCGAGGCCCGCCGGCGGGTCGGCCAGGTCCAGCACCGCTTCGGTTGTACCCGGGCGCGCCGTGAAATCCCACTGAGCGCTGGCCCCCGAGACCCGGGCGTCGCGAGCCAGACGCAAGGAGAGCCCAGCGAATTGCCGCTGTCGCGCTTCGGCCCCACCGGCCAATCGCAGTCGGAAGGGTTCCCGGTCGCAGCGTTCCAGGGATGTGGCAGTCCAGTCGGTCGGCGGATCTGCGGGCAACGAGGGGGCCGCGGCCAGGACCAACAGCAGACCGCCGCCCACGAGGAGCAGCGCGCTTCCACTAAAGCTTCTGTGCTCGCTGCGTGCTGCCCTCATGGCACCATGGTGTCCCGTTCCCACGAGAGTATGTCCCGGTCCAGGCCCTTCCCCCCCTCCTGGCCGTCGCGACCGAAGCTGGCCAGGTCGTAGGGGCGGCGCCGACCTGGATCGTCAGGAGAGGTTCCTCCGGGGCAGAAGTACTTGATAGAACGTCCCCACCCGTCTCTAAGTTTCGCCGGATCATCCAGATACGGTCCATTCCATCCCCGCGGTGCCGGGCGCGTCGCAGGGCGCTCGATGAGCGCATTCAGGCCTTGTCGCTGGGTGGGCAGGGCACCCCCGCAGTCTATCAGGTACTTGTCCAGGGCGTCCTGGATGGCGGCCATACGCTCGATCGTTAGCACACGCTTGCTTTGTGCGGTCCGCGCCTCTACGTAGAGGTAGAAAACGAAGGCAGCAGCGATAGCGGCTGCCGTGACCACAAACAAGCTGCTGGTACCCAGGCCAGCCCTGGCGCTCGGTTCCATGGCTGTCTCCGGTGGCTGCGATGCGACCGCCGCGAACTAAGAGGGATGGTGGTCACGGGTGCGACCCCCTCGGCCACGCCCGCGCTGCGGCGGTCAGAGCGCTTCGCCCGACATCAGGCGGATAAAGTCGTCAAAAAGATAGCTTGAATCATGCGGACCGGGGCCGGCCTCCGGATGGTACTGGACGCAGAACAGCGGCAGCTCCACGTGTCGCAGGCCCTCGCACGTCATGTCATTGAGGTTGACATGCGTCAACTCCATGCCGCTGCCCCGCAGACTGTCCACGTCCACGCAGAATCCGTGGTTCTGGGTGGTGATCTCCACCTGTCCGGTCAGCAGGTTCTTGACCGGATGGTTGACGCCCCGGTGCCCGAACTTCAGTTTGTAAGTCGTTCCGCCCATGGCGTGGCCAATGATCTGCTGCCCCAGGCAAACACCGAAGATGGGGACCCGCCCCACCAGGCTCCGTGTCATCTCAATGGCGTAGTAGACCAGTTGCGGGTCGCCAGGGCCATTCGACAGCAGCACGCCGTCTGGTTGCCATTCCAGCACTTCCGCTGCGCTGCTGGTGGCCGGCAGGACGATCAGATCGCAGCCCCGATGGTAGAGGTGTCTCAGGATGTTCTGCTTGATCCCGTAATCGAGGCAAACCACGCGATAGATCTGAGGGGCGTAAAGCGGCATGCCGCCCCGATACACCATCCGCGGCTTGCGTGGGCCACCGGACGCTTTCTCCACCGGCCCTTGAACCGCTGGCTCGGCCGTGTAGCCCGACTCCACCCAACGTCGCGGCCTCTCGCAGGTCACATCGAGAACAAAGTCGCGGCCAACGTATGAAGGCGCGGCTCTCACTCTGGCCAGGCAACTCTCCGGGTCCAAGTCCTCGGTGGAGAGAATGCCCATTTGCGCTCCGTAAGTCCGCAAGTGCTTGGTGAGGCGCCGTGTGTCCACCCCCGCGATACCAGGTATCTCGTGCCGACGCAGATAGTCCCCCAGGCTGATCTCGGCCCGGAAGTTGGAGGGCTCGGCACTGGCCTCGCGCACCACGAAACCCTCCACCCACGGTCGCCAGGACTCATTGTCCTCCGCGTTCAGACCGTAGTTGCCCTGCTGCGTGTACGTCATGGTGACGATCTGCCCGCGGTAGGAGGGGTCGGTCAACACTTCCTGGTAGCCGGTCATCCCCGTGTTGAAGCACACTTCACCGATGCGCTCGCCCCTGGCGCCGAAGCTCTCACCACGAAAGACGGAGCCGTCTTCCAGGACCAGGATGGCGGGTTGCTTTGCACGTCGCATCAGGCTCATCGCTATCGGTTCACCGTCACGGGGTACGCGAGGAGAGCGGTGGGGACACCACGGCTATTATAGTATGGGCGAACCCAGGCCGGCAAGGCCCATCCGCTGCCCACGGCCTGTGTGTGCACACACACCAGCGAAGCGCGTCCGGGCAAAGGCTTTAGCTGCACAGGGACTGGACGGCTGCCAACATAGCCGAACCTGCCGCCCGCCCCAGGTTCAGCGGCGCAGTCGCAACTCCACCGTCGGAAACGGGTATAGCCAGTCCTGGGGCGCATGCCAGCCCCCTAGGCCGTCCAGCGGCGCAGGACGGGCGCAGACGGCAGCCAGGGCGTACTGCTCCTCCAGGACACGAAGGAAATCCAGCGCGTTCCGGTCCTTCACGCGCTGCCAGTCGCGCACCTCGAAGTTGCTGACCACGTACGCCCAGGGCCGTCCCGTCCGCAGTTGCCCCGGGTCCAGGCCGGTCACTCGCAGCTCGCGTACTGGTTCGCTGTAACGGGCCCACAGCGGGTTACGTCGCAGAGCCTGCCCGCCGTTGCAGCGGTCAAGCGGCGCCGAGTGGAACCACGGCTCCCACACCATGCCGACCGCGCGATCGGGTGGCACACGCCTGACGACCTCATCGCGGGCCAGGTCACGCGGGTCAGGGCGCGTCCGCAAGGCATCGGCGAGCCGAGCCGAGACTCCCAGGCCCAGGCCGACGGCGATGGTTGGCAGTGCCAGGGCCACCAGACGCCACTCGGGACGCCTCCCCCACAGAGCAAGGGTGGCGCCAACGCCCAGCAACGCCACCACCGGCGTCAGCGGCAGCTCATACCGCAGATAGCGCACGTTCGCCTGGCTGATGACCAGTATCCACACGGCGGCAAAGGCCATTGGCCCCAGCAGCGGACGCAACTGGCGGCGCCGGCCCAGGCCCACCACACCCAGCAGGGCCAGGGCGCCAAGGCCCGTCGTCGTGAGGAGCAGATTACGGCCGTGAAAGATCCAGCCACTGGGGTCGGCGCTGCGGGCTGGTTCCTCGCCGAGTCGCATGTGCCCCATCTCGTAGAGGATGTCCGCACGGGCATGAGTCCAGTCCAGCAGCGTGTAAGGGGAGGTCAGCACAAAGGCCAGCAGCGCCGCGCCAAGCGACACCAAAGGCCAGATGGACACGAGGGCGACACCGCCCGTGCGGTCGCTGCGGGCCGGCAGCAGATGCGCCACCACAGGGGCGATCAGGACCAGAGCCCCGCCGTACTTCGTGGAGGCGGCAAGCCCGGCCCAGAGCCCGGCCAGAAGGTAATCGCGGGGAGCCCCCTCCCTGGCGATCCGCACTGCCGCCAGCAAAGCCAGGGCCACAAAGAGCGTCTGCGGGACGTCCACTGTGGCATACGTCGAGTGCAGCACGTGCAGGGGCATCACGGCCAGGGCCAGAGCTGCCGCCAGGCCCAGCCGCCGGCCTGTCACGAGCTCACCCGTCCGGTACACCACCGCGACTGTCAAGAGCCCGCAGAGTGCGGTGATCAGCCGGCCCGCCAGCGTCCAGTCGTGCAGCATCTGCGCCATACCGGCGAAACCCAGGTCTGCCGGAGGCATGCTGCCCGACAAAGCCGCTCCCGCGGCCACCAGGTAGAGATAGAGGCTCCCGTAGTTGAAGAAGTGTGGATTGGGATCACCCAGCAGGAGCAGCGAGAGGGCGCCGCGCAGCGAATGAAACTCATCCGGATGGTACGAGAAAAGATGGGTGGCGCTGGGCAGACCCCAGGCTATCCCGTACACCCTGAGGACTGTGGCGAGAAGAAGAACGAGGGCCAGAGGAAGCCACGGACGAGCCGTGCGGAGGCCTGACAGGCGGCTCTGGGGGGGATTCTGGCCCATGACAGTGTGCCCTGGCTCAAAACCTGCGCGCCCGCCCCGCACGGGGACACATCAGCAGGCGTCGCGTTGCCGGCTGAATGAGTATAGGCCATGGGCTGCTCCCGGGCAAGAGCACACGGCCCACGCCGGGAGACGGGGCCGCCAGCGATACCACGGCGACAGTGGGGTTACTCTGCCCGCAAGTGCAACAGGGCGTAACTCGCCGGCGGCCCCCAGTTGCCGGCGCCGTCCAAAGCACGGAGATGGAAGTACCATACCCCCGGCTCCAGCGCCTCAAAGGTCTTGGCTGGCTGGGTGCCCTCGGACACTTCATCGGGAACTGTCGCTGGATCGCGGTCCAGAGCATAGCTGAAGCCCGCAACCCCGGTAGTGTCGGTAGCCCGCCATCGCAGGACTGGGGCGTAGCGGCCGATCTGACCAATGATGAAGTTGTCAAAGCGTGCCACGGCCCCCTCCGGCGTGGTGAGCGGATCACGGTCACCGACAATGATCTGCTCTACCACCGGGGCTCCTTGCTTGACCTGCGGCTGCAGGAGCGGGCGCAGGTCAAACTGGGCATGGTGCCACGCGTTGTCCGCGGTGAAACCTGGGACCTGGCCAATCACGCCCGGTGCCGCATCATTCAGCATCACCGCATACCAGTTGCCATTGACCAGGAAGTTCAGCACCAGCCGGGTCTCCGGGGGCACCTTGTAGTCAAAGGCGATAATGGGGTACCGCTCCACCGGGTAGGGTCTCTGCCAGATGCTGGCCTGCATGTGCCCACCCTTGCGCTGTTGCGTCAGCTTCACGCACGCCTGGCCGCTGGCCGCCTCGGAAGTGTCCAGCTCCACCCTCGCACCGTTCCTGCCATCACGGCCCTTCCACAGGCCAAGGTCTCCGTTCTCAAAGGTGTTGGTCATCAATGTGGGGTGTGACGTGGACTGGATAGCGGAGATGACCGGGGGCCTGCTGTCTTGGCTGTAGTCCATCAGCCACTTCCACCGGGGCAACTCACGCGCAACGTTGCCGGCGTAGTCGCTGGCCGCCAGCAGCGCCACCTCGATCCCCTGCCCATCAGCGAAGACAACGGGCTTCGGATACACCTGTTCGCAGCTCCAGACCAACTGACCACTGGACGGGTCATAACGCAGTCCCTGGTTGTCCAGCGCGTAGTCAGTGCCGCCTACCCGGAGGCGCAGGCTGGTGGGGTCCACACCCGCCAGGCCCTGATCGGTGAGCTGCAGCCGCACTTCCGACACCGCCGTCCTGGCGCCGTCTGGTGGCTCTACCACGCTCGCTGTCGGGGCCTCGCTGTCTACGAGCACCTCGCGGCTGACCACCGGGCTCCAGTTGCCCGCTTTGTCGCGCGCCCTCAGATGCACCCACGCCCGGGTCAAAGCTCCGAAATCAAGGCTAAACTCGTTGGCCGACACCACCACACTGTCGGGTAAGTTCGGAGTCGGTTCCGCAGTCACAGCGTAGGCCGCGCCTTCCAGGCCTCCGCTGTCCAGGGATTGCCAGGACGCCGCCAGTGGTCTGATCCCGCTCACTACCGGCACGAGCTGGAAGTCATCGAGATGATAGGTCGTGCCATCACGATTACCTTTCCACCCCCAGTCAGCCAGCACGAACTGGCGAACGATGAGGGTGGGGGCCTGCGGGTCGTCCTTCCGGAGCATGCTGTACAGGTCAAATGCGGCGACGTGCCACTGGTCGTCGGCCCGCACATCAGGGACCTCCCCGATGACGCCCAGATCGTTGTCATTATCCGTGAATCGGATCGCCTTCCAGTCCCCGTTGACATAGACTGCGAAGTCCACGCGCAGACGGTTGTCACACTTGTAGGCGAACCGCACCAGACGGTACTTGGCGGCATCGAAGGGACGCTGGACGCAATACGCGCCAAACCGGCGGTTGACGCCCTTGCAGTAGAGTTTGAGGCTGCTGGCGCCCGTGTGGGCCGTGGAGTCATCGCGGCTAAGCACCGCTCCCTCCGGGCCGCCATAGCTGGCCCATTCTCCCAGGCCATCCTCGAAATCATCGTCGCAGAAATAGGGGTCCGCCAGGGCGAGTTGGGGCAGACTCGGGGCTCGTTTGTCGTTCTTGAGGTCCACAGGGTAGGTCCATTGGACCGGCGCCGACAGGGCGTTACCCGCGTGGTCGCGCAGCGTCCTGAGAGTCAGTCGCAGGGCCCCGTTCCTGCTGCTTACACCCGCCCCGGTCGGGTCCACGGTCACCGTCCCCGTGCCCGCGTCATACGCCACGCCGGCGGAAGCAAGCCTAAGCTCCTTCCCCTCCAACTCCAGGGCGAGTGAGTTCGGGTCGAGACCGCTACCGCCGGGGTCAGTCAGCCGCAGCGACACCGGCTGGTCGCCCAGCGGTGTGCCAGGAGGGGGCTCAACTGCCGCCACCTCCGGCGCGCTGCGATCCACACCCAGGCGGTAGGTTACGGTGTTCCCCCAGGTACCGTCCTTCAGGTGCGGTTTCACGTGCGCGAATCGCGGCCCCTCGCCAGACAGGTCGGCGGCGAAGGTGCCTGTGTTGAGGTTGACCTCCGACGGAGGTTGTCCTTCCGGCCGGCTGTCCACCGCCACGGCGCAGCCGTCCACCTCAACTCCCGACCTAGGGGTGATGGCCAGCTCCAGTTTGGCCCCCCCAGCGCGTCCCAGGACGAAGTTGTCCAGATGCCACGTCGCGTTCCAGTGGTTGCCGCCGAAACCCGCCAGCAGGTACCCCTCGTTACTGCGATTGCCCACCCACAGGTCCTGACAGATGGCGGACACGTCAGGGCCCTGGGCCGACACCAGGGCACCCAGCAGGTCAAAGCGAGCGTGGTGCCACTGGTCGTCGGCCCGGACGTCGCTGATCTGCCCCAGCGGGAAACAGCCACGGGCCGGTGTCTTCGTGCCGCTGAACACAATCTCGTAGACGCGCTCACCGCACGTCAGATAGAAGTTCACCTTGACATCGGGGTTCAGCCGGTAGTCGAACTCGATTTCCGAGAGCTGCCGCGCATCGAACCGGTCGGGCAGAATGTTGGCACCGAAGTGTCCCCCTGCGGCCCGGTTGATCAGCCGCAGAGCGTGCCCCTTGCCATCGGCACCGCCAGAAACGATCGTCAAGAGCGCTCCCTGGTCCGGGTCCCGAGATGCCCAGCGCCCCAGGTCGTTCTCGAAGTCGTTCTGCACCGAAGGGTGACTAGGCGAGCTCAGCGTGACCTGCGCAGGGGCCACGGCCGTGGTTGGCGCCAGGGCAAAGCCATCGTCGGGAAGAGGTGGTCGTGGGAGTTTCTCGTGCTCGAAGTAGATCTTGACGCGCGGCGTGATCATATCGTTGCGCAGAACCCAGATCGCCACCCGCCCCCCGCTCAGGGGCTGAGGGTCTGTGGCCTCCAGCACCAGCCGCTCGTCAAAATAGAGTTGAAGCTTCGTTCCCGCTTTGCGGGCTCTTATGGCCCACCATTTGCGGTGCCACTGGTAGGTCTCCGGTTGCGCGTTCTCATAGATCGGCCAGAGTGCTTCCGGGGCACGCGTCTCGGCCAGCACCCGGGTGCCCCGCATGATGCGCGTCCACCGGTTCTCGTCCCCGCCGACAATGAAGGAGTACCCGCTGTCGAGGTTGGCGCCGTCACCGCAGAGCGTGATGTTGACGTCATTGGGATGCAGGTACACGGGGTCGCGATTAGCTCGCATCTTGAAGGCGCTGTACATCTCGACCGTGACATCGCCCTCAAAGTAGCGCTTGTTCCAGAATGCGGCGACGCCGTCCGGGGAGAAACCTCCGTACCAGGACCACTGGGGGCTGCAGGTCCAGCGGCTGGTGGCGTTCCACTCCCCGCTACGGGCCAGCCAGTCGCTGGGCGCGCTGCTGAAGGTGTAGTCATAGACGTGGTCCGAGACGATGTCCACCTCGCCAATCGCGACACCAAGCCCATCGCCGGCAATCCCAATGCGTCCCCTGCTCAGGTCGCTCGTGGTTGCCGGAAGCTCGTTGGGCTGAGCGCCTGCGTGACCGGTCAGCAGGACCAGGATGGCCCCCAGCAGACCGGCCTGGCTGGCCCTTCTCATTACCCAGTACACCATCGCCGGGTTCACACTCCCGTATTACCGGCCAACCGGGGCATGGCAGCTCGCCCCGTGGTTCAGAAAGACGTGGTCAATGCGATCTCGTCGTTGACCTTGACGACCAGCAGACGGCCCTCACGACCGAACTCAACCCTGGCCTCCTCCTCCACCTCGACCTCGGCCGTCCCGAGCTGTTGGTCCCGAGCGCTGACGACCAGTGACACCTTCTTGGCTCCACTCGTAGTGCTAAGCGTCAACCGCAGTCCGGACTGCTCACCCAGTTCCGGGTCACCGGCCAGGATGGCCGTCAGGCTGCCGGTCCTGGAGCCGACCTTGGGAACCGTGAACTTCAGCGCCGTGTTGCCGAAGTAGTCTCCCTTGGTCCACCAGACATTTTGCCCCTTGGCTGGCTGGACCCACGGGGCGCGGGTGCTGGCCCATTCCGCCATCTCGGGGTGCTCATCGGTCTCGGCAAACTCCTTCATCACGTGCGCGCCCCGCCGCAACGGGATGGGCTGCAGGTTGAGGTTGTCAAACATACCCTTGGCCTGGCCGTAGAGCCCGACACCCCCGCCGAAGATGCCGGGAACAACAGCCGAGAGTTCTGCTCCGTCGCCAAGGCGGCCCGTGACTACCTCGTTGCTGACAGTTGCCCGCAATCGTGCCTTCTTGACACCCGCCAGCGCGGACTGCCGGGCCAGGACATTCTCGCCCTCGGGCCCCACCCGCAGGAGCTGGAGCTGACCGCCGAAGCTGCAGGCGGCCGAAGCGGGGGCCCAGCGCAACAGACAGTAGTCCTGTGGCCCCTGATAGGCGAACACCAGTCCGACGCCGCCGCCCAGGCTCTCGGCATCCACGCTGCACGCGTAGTCGCGCCACTGACCGTCCAGCAAAGCCTGCGACGGCTTCGTGGCAGTGGTATAGAGCGCACCGCTCTTCTGGACCCAGCCCTCACCCAGGGCCCATTTGCCCGGCACGACAGTCTCGAAGTCCTCTGCCAGCGCCTCCCATAGGTCACAGCCGACGTCGTCGAAGAACACCCCGTCTTTGCCCTCAACGTACAGGCCGACTTGGCCCTGACCAAAGAGAGGGGACCGTGCCACCAGCCGCACCTCGCCGTCAACGAGAACCACGAACCGATCCTCGCAGACTTCTACCCGGAGCTTGTACCACTGCCCTGGCACCAGTCCGCCGGGTTTTTCGGCCAACACCGTGGTCTGGCCGTTGCGGACGGCGACGAGCTGCACGCGATTGCTGTCCTGCCGGGCTGAGTGGCGACCCGTGGCCCGGAAAGCGAGGTAATTGCTGTCGTCCTGATAGTAGAACACCAGTCCGGCCACCGCGTCGCCCTGGGGCTTGGCCGAAGCCTCGAGCGCGTACCGGTCCCAGAACCACTGCCCGGCGACACTGATAGCTACGGGCTCACCGGCGCCAACGTAAGAGAAGGCGTTGGCGGACTTGTCAGCCTCTTCGCGGGCCGCCTGCTCGTCGTCCCGGAGGGTCCGCATCTGCCAAACGCCACACTGCGGCTCCCAGACACTCTCCGCGCCGGCTTCACGCACGAAGTCATCGTACACCACGATGTCGCCTACCGGCTGGATCCGCAGGTCCTCCCATTCGGCGCCCTCGGCTGTGTAGCCTACCTGCCCGTCTCGCAAGCGGGCGTCGTACCCGCGCAGGAGGACGCTGTCGCCCCAGACCAGCGCCAGGCGCCAGTCGCGACGCTGCAGCGTGAACGGAATGGCCTGCCCCGGCTGGAGCTTGATCGCCGCCGGGTTGCCGAGGGGTTGGACCTTTCCCCCGCTGACGAACACCAGCTTGGCTTCGGTAGGCCGGACAACCAGCAGGTAGTGCTCCTGCGACTGGTCCTGCCAGTTCAACACAAGCCGCGCCTCGCACTTGGCGTCGGTGACTTTCAGGACGCCGGTGACGTTGAAGTCACCCTCCCCCGGTTCCTCGAGAAACTGGATCGTGGCGGCTGGTGCCTTCCACGGCAGAGCCAGCAGCACGCCGCAGGCCAGAGCGAGGGTCAGCCCGCTGTGCCGACACTTCCTGAAGAGATGGCTTTCCGCCATGCTTTGCATCCTATCCATCGAAGCCACGCGCCGCTATCTGATGATGTACTGTGGCGTCTGCTGCATGGCCCGTACCGGCACGTACCGCGTGTCGTTGGTCAGCATGACCTGGTCCAGCTTCGCGCCGTCCTCTCGGTTTTGGATCGTGATGGAGTGTGTACCCGCGCCGAGCTGCAGCAGGGGACCCTTGACCCAGTGCCAGCGCTGGTAGGTGCCATCCTGGCCCAGGACCACGGCGGGCTTATCGTCAACCTTCAGGAAAAATGAGTTGCCGCAGCCGTCGTACCAGTGACACAAGGCCCAGAACCGGTAGTTGCCAGCGGCCGGGACCTTGATCTTGTAGTAGGCCCGCCCCTGGTCGCCAGGGGCGCCTTCCTCCTGCCCGTGCGGACGGCGCAGGGGAATCTCGATGTAGTAGCCGCCGGAGGCCACAGAGCTCTTCGTCTTGGTCATCGAGGCAGCGATGGCTGAGTAGCTCTCGGCCTCAAAGACAATCCTGACCGTGGCCGCGTAGGCCCAGGTGAGCAACAGGCCGGTGACCAGGGTCAGCAGTATCGGAACCACGAGGCGCTTCATTGGATCACACTCCTTCGGCTAAGGTCGGCGGCGTCGCGCTCTGCCGCTGAATGCTGCCCATCACCGCGATCAGGGCGTATCCCAGGGCCCAGACGAGGGATGTGCCCCGCACAAACAGGCTGCTGCAAACGTTGACCAGGGGTATGGCCAGTGCCAGGCCGCAAAGCCCCGCTGCCCACACCCTCGCTTCCTGTGACTCTGTGTGCCGCCAGAGGTTCACTGCCCGCCCCGCAAAGTGCCCGATGAAGGCCATCAGGGCCACCAGGCCGGCGAAACCCATGCTGCTGCCGGTCACCAGGTAAAGATTGTTGGTGTCAGCCTCCGACTTCTTTACGTTTGGGAGAAACCCATAGTACTCAGGACGTCCGATGTTGAGCTGGTAATTCCCTGTTCCTACTCCCAGCAGGAAGTTCTCGGCCATCATGTTCAGCGCCGGGACCCACTCGATCCAGCGCTTCTTGACAATGGGCTGGCCGCTTTCGACAAACGCCTCGACATCCATGAGCTTGTGGACCTCCCCCTCCTCATAGGGGTTCACCAGCTCCTGGTGGACTCCCCGATTCAGGGGCAAGCCCTGCGTCGTAAGCACGCAGAACAGCGCGGCAGCCGGCAGGAACACCCACAGGCGACCACCGGCGCCACAGACCACAGTCATCACGGCCAGCACCGCCACCAGCACGAACAGTAGACCGGGTGACAGCAGAGTCACAGCGCCAAGTGTTAGTGCTCCGGCCGCCCACACCCGTTCCCAGGTCCGCCTGGACCATAGCAGCAGAGCATAGAACAGCGGCAGGACCATCACCAGGAAGGCGCTATAGGCCGTCCGGCTCTGGAAGCCGGCCTTCACGCTGGTGGGGTCCACGGCCGTCACATACTGGCTCAAAGCGTAGAGGATGGCGGCGGATGTCCCGGCCAGTAGCAACAGCAAGGCCAGTCGCTGCCGGCGCTCACTCCGCAAAACGTCCGCAAACAGCATGTAGGCCAGGACGAAGTACAGCAGCAACTGAGCAATCTCCACGGCGGCCGCCTGCAGGTTCTCGGCCCCGAGGCCCGAGAGGACGGCAATCGTCAGTAGCACCCAGGTCTGGTGCGGCGGCCACAGCAGACCGCGGAGCCGCCCGGTTACCAGCGCCCACAGCCCCCAGGCCGCGATGATCGCGGCGGCCAGCAGATCGGCGTAGGCGATAAAGGGGCCGTGCTTGGGGTCCAGGGCGTAGGCCCATTGCCCGGGAGCCACAGCCAGAAGCGCCAGCACGGTCCAGAAGCTCCAGGTCGGCGTCTCCACTCGGGCCGATCTGCCCTCCTGGGTCATGCCGGTTCCCCCCCGCCGACCAGGTTACGGACCAGCGCCGCCAGTACGGTCAGCGCCAGGTACACCTGGGCCGAGGAACCCACGCCCGTCCGCCCCGATAGGCCCAGGACCACGCCAAGCAGCCAGGCGTACTGGACCGCATTGCTCACAAGCATCACCAGGTACAGGCTGTCCATCTCGTAGATGCGCCCCAGGGCCCCGTAGGTCCCCAGGCCCAGCGCAATGACCAGTGCCGCGGCCAGGACGGTAACACGTACGTAAGGGATGGGGCACTGGTGGCCGCAGCGTCGCGTAACGGTTGCCAGGTACAGCATTCCGAAGACCCCGGCCACCAACACCCCGATGGTAGCCAGGCTGGGGTTCACCGCCGCCAGCCATAGCGGCATCCTCTCCCCGACCGTCGGCCAGTTAGCTAGCTGTGGATCATAGCTGAGGCTCAAAGCGACGCCTGCCAACAGGGCGGTCAGGCTCTTGCCGCAGACAGTGGCCGCGCCGCGGCCTCTGGTGCCCACAGCATGAGCCAGCGCTATCACGGCTGCGAGCGCCAGCGCGGCCCACTGACGTCGGGTGAAATCAGCGGGCTGCAAGGTGTAGGCTGCGGAGCAGCAGATCGCCAGCAGCCCCAGGTGGGTGAGGCCTGCGAAAACCCACACCGGTGCCTGCCGATGATGGGACAGCCGCTCGTCTACCAGGCTCTCGGCACTGGCCATGCCATCCTACCACTCAGGATAGTAGTCTCACGGGTTAGAACCCCAATCCCCCGCGATGGTTCCTCCCGATGTCGGCTCTGGGCGGACGTCTCGCTATCATAAGGCATTCCCTCCGCCGCGGCAATCCCGGGCGTACGCGAAGAGCCTTACGTCGCCAGTCCGCGCCCCTCATGGAGCTGCTCGTAGAGGGCAGCGTGTCCCGCGAGCATCTGATCCAGTCGGTACTGACTGAGAACCAGCTCGCGTAACCGTTGGCCCATCGTCTCGCGTTCCGTGTTGAGCCACAGCTCGCTCATTCGGGCAGCGAGGTCCATAGGGTCGCCAGGCCGGGCCAGCAGGCCCGTTTCGCCGGGCGTGATGAGGTCGCGACAACCCGCGATGTCGGTGGCCACCACCGGCAGACTCGCCAGCCCAGCTTCCAGCAACGCATAAGGCAAGCCCTCCCAGAGAGAGGAGAGCACGAAGACATCCAGACCGGTCAGCAGGCGCGGGACGTCCTGGCGGTGCCCCAGGAAGCGGATGCTGTCAGCGCACCCCAGTCTCGCGGCCAGTTGCTGCAGTACCTTCCTCTGTGCCCCGTCGCCCACGATGACGATACAGGCATCCTGGAGCTGGCGCTTCAGAATGGCCGCCGATCGCACCAGACTGGCCACGTCTTTCTGGGGCACAAGTGCAGCTACGGTCCCAAAAACCGGGCTTTCTGGCGGCAAGTCCAACTCAGCGCGCACTGCCTCGCGCTCGGCTCCCTTGGCCAGATCAGTCGGTCGGACCCCGTTGCGGATCAGGACTGCCCGTTCCGGTGGTACCACACGGTGCTCCAGGGCCAGTGCCAGTTGGCCGGGTCCGACCGCCACAAGCCGGTCCGTGTGGCGGCCCGCCCATCGCTCCAGTTCCAGGTAGACCCAGCGTCGGACCGAGCCGACGGTCATCTGGAAGGGGAAAGAATGGGGGTTGTAGACGGTTGCCGGTCGGGGCTGGACCTGGCGTGCCGCCAGCCGAGCCAGAAAGCCGCCCTTGGCGCTGTGGCCGTGAATGATGTCCGGCCGGTCACGCCGCAGGAGTTCAGACAGTGCCCACAGGGCGCCGAGGTCCGCTGGCGGGCTGATCTCGCGCCGCATCGGCAGCACAGTCACCCGGACGCCCCTCGCGCGAAGGCCTTCGATATCCGCCTGGAAGGCCGGTGTGCGCAAGGAGCAGATGAGGTGCTGCTCAAACCGCTCGGCCGGGAGTCCGAAGCACAGGTCAAGCACATGACGGCGCGTACCGCCAACCGTGGCCTCCAGCACGTGAACGACGCGGATCCTAGCGCCCAAGGCGCCCCCGCACCTTCCGGATGACGAAGCCGCCAACCATTGCCAACTCCTCGATCCTGGTGAGGGCGGCCACGACCAGAAACACGACACCTCCCCCAAGCCCGACCGCCCCGAAGAGCGCCAGGCTGCGCAGCTTCTGGGCCATGAAAGGCGGCGTCCAGCCGAGCAGAGGTGCCTCCAGCGCATTGCCGATGAAGTAGACGGTCAGCCCCATGGCCGCCGTGGCCAGCCCGAGCCGACCGGCGAAACTGAGAGCTTTGCCGTAATCTATGCGCCCGATCTGCCGCCGAATCAGTCCGTAGAGAACGACAACCTTGAGACTCTTGCTGACGGTCAGCGCCAGGGAAACGGCCGCCAGCGCCCCAGCTCCGCCAATCTGGCCGTTGCGATAGAGCACCATCACGCCCACATACCCGATCAGCACATGCAGCCCGGCCATGGCCGCTCCCCAGTAGTTGGGCGTCTTGGTGTCCTGCAGAGCGAAGAACCACTTGTTGATGCTGCCCTCCAGAGCAAAGAACAACAGACCCGGGGCATAGCAAAACAGGGCTAGCGCCGACAGACCTGCCCGCTCCGGTGTCAGCTCGCCATGCTCAAACATGATGGTGATGATGGGCCGAGCCAGGAACATCAGCCCCACAGAGATTGGGACAAAGATGAAGGCCATGACCCTTGTCATACCGACCAGCGCGTCGGCCAGACGGTCCTTCTCGCCCCGTGCGGCCCACTCGGACAGGAAAGGATAGACCACGAAGCTGACCGCCAAGGGGAGGATCTGCAGCGACGAGTCACCCATCTGCCGACCGAAGGTCAGACAGGTATACATGCCCTCGCCAATCCGGTCGGCATAGATACTGTCAGCGACACTGCGCAGGGCGGAGGCGATCATGCCCACCAGCACCGGTGGCATGAGCGAGAAGACGGTGGCGGCGCCGGACACATCCCTGGGGTTCAGCAGAAAGCGGTAGTATCGAAACTTGCTCCACAGCCCTGGCACCATGGTGATCAGGCGCATGGAGGCGCCAAGAACGACCCCCAGAGCAGCACCCAGTATGGCCCGCGGGTTGTCCGGACGCCAGATCCACAGCACCCCCACGACCATCCCGATGACCAGCATTGTACGGAAGGCGAACTCACCGAATGCCGGCAGGGCGAAGCGCTTGTAGGCGTGCAAGGTCAACTCGGGCATCAGCGACAGGCTGAGAAACAGTGTAGCCGGGGCCATCGTCCGCAGCAGGAGCACGGCCGTGGCAAAGTTCTCCGGCTCTGACGCCAGGCGGCTCCAAAGCAGGCGAATGACCTGGGGAGCAAACACCTCCAGCAGCGCCGTGATCGCCACCAGGAAGATCAACTCAAGGTTGAGAATGGCGCTCAGCAGGCGCCAGGCCTGCTGCTCTCCCCCGGCCCGCAACTCACGGATGAACTGGGGCAGGTAGGCGGGCCGGAGGATCTTCTCCATGTTCGTGTACATGGCGTACACGATCACGTTGTACGCGCTGTTGTAAGCGTCAGCCTGGGCAATCCTTGCCCCCCCGAACCAGCCGGCGATCAGCATGCTCTTGGCATATCCCGAGATCTTCCCCAGGAACAGGAAGAAAGAGATGATGATGGCTCCAAGGGCCATGCGCTTACCGGCTTGCGCGTCGGCGGCCTCCTGGGCTTCGTTGGTCGGGGGATCTGGCGGCGGTCCAATGCTGATGTCGTCCATAGCGCCCCTGCGCAGGTGTGGTCTAAGAAGACTCTATGCCCGCCGTGTGGCCATCTCCGGCTCGGCCGGGCCGTCGCGGCGGCTGCCAGTGGCGCAGCTCCAGACATTGAGCGAATAGCGCTGCCAGCGCCGCAGTGTTGTCCCAGAGATCAAACTCCCGGGCCACCTTCTCTCGGGCATTGCGAATGAGACGGTCCCGCAGTTCTGCGTCGCCGATCGCCCTCTCGACGGCCTCTGCCAGTTCGTTGGGAGCGCCCGGCGCCACCAATAGCCCCGTCTCTTCGGCGATCACGGCTTCGGCGATGCCTGGCAAGTTGCTGGCCACCACGGGCACCCCGAAGGCCATCGCCTCCAGGATGACGTTTGGCAGGCCGTCACGATCGCCATCGGCGGCGACTACACTGGGCACACACAGCACATCGGCCCGCCGATAGACGTGGGCGAGCTCATCCTGCCGCAAGGGACCCGCAAAGACCGTCCGCTGGCGCAATCCCAGGCCCCTTGCCAGTCGCTCCAACTCATCGCGCTGCGGACCGTCGCCCACGATGATAAGCTCGAACTGCAAGCCCCGTCCTGCCAGTATGGCGGCTGCCTGCAGCAGGAAAGGGAAGCCCTTCTTCTCCACCAGGCGACCGACGGCAAGGATGAGGGGCACCGGGTACTCGACCCGTGGCTGTCTGCCGAGCCGTTCCCAGTCCAGCCCGTGATGGATCAAGCGCAACTTCTCGCCGCTTGTGAGTGAGTGATTCCGCTGCAATCGTTCCAGGCCGGTCCGGGTGCAGACGGCCACGAAGTCGGCCTCGCGCAGTTTCCGGGGGAGGAGAGCCGGTTCTCCGACCATGATGTCGCGGGCGTGGCAGGAGAAGCTCAGACCACTACCGCACAGCTCCGCCAGCATCAAGCCCACCGTCGTGGGGTAGTTGGCAAAATGGCAATGGACGTGCCGCAGGGCGTGCCGCGGCAAGACGGAAGCGAAGTAGGAAGCCGCCAGGAGCGCTGACACCAGCTCCACCAGACAGCGCGGAAAGACCAGAGCGTGGCGTGCCACCAAAGCAAGCGCCGCGCAAAGACCCAGGGGGCGCTGGAGGGCCGTTCGTAGCAGCCCCAGCCAGGTGCGAGCCGAAAACGGGCGCGGGCGGTACAGCGTGCGTTCTGCCAGCCCGGAAGCCTCTGCATGCACCGGCTCCGTGGGGGCTGGCATCATGGACAACGGCAGCAGCCGAAACCCCATCGCTTCCAGGGTCGTCATCTCGCGCAGGATGAAGGTCTCGGAAAGGGAAGGAAACTGCCCGAGAAGGTAGACGAGTGTGGGTACCGCTCGCTCACGTGGTCGCACTGGCAGCCTCCTCGTACAAGGCCACGACCTGCCGGGCATGCTCCTGCCAGCTGAAACGCCCTGCGTGCTGCCGGCCACGTTCGGACAGCTCCGCCAGGCGCCCGGGGTTGGTGAGGAGCTCCTTCAGGGCTTCCGCCAACTGCGCTGGCGGACCCAGTGGCACCACCAGCGACGCCGGGCCTGCAATCTCGGGCAAGGCGCCAGCATCGGAGACGACTGTCGGCGTACCGCAGGCCATGGCCTCCAGCGGTGGCAGCCCCATGCCCTCAAACCTGGACCACAGGACAAGCACCTCGGCGGCTGTGTAAAGCGCAGGCAAGTCTTCGCCGGCCACGTATCCCAGTTGGTGGATGCGGTCCGCGTGTCGGGCCCTGGTCACCGCCCGTTCGATGGCCCCAAAGCCCCAGGCAGGACGCCCCGCCAGGACCAGATGGTGCGGCAGCTCGTCCGCCAGCTCATCAAAGGCGGCAATGACGGCCGGGAGGTTCTTCTTGGGCTCGAGATTGCCCACGTGGAGAATGAAGCGCGCAGGAAGCCCAAGCTGCTCGCGAACGTGCGCCACCTCGCGATGACTTGCCGGGGCCAGATGGCTCGCAATCCCCAGGGGAACGACCCGCAGCCGCTCTGCGACCTCCGGAAAGCGCTTCCGGACCTGCCGGGCGACGGCCTCTGACGGCACGATGACCCGCGAGGCCCGGCGCACGCTCGCCGGCAGTAGACGCGCATAGTGCCACACGTTGGTTCGTCGGCAATACTGGGGGAACTCCAGCGCAATCAGGTCATAGACCGTCAGGAGGGAAGGTCCGCGCCAGTTCCAGGGCAGGACGTAAGCCGGTCCGTGCAGGAGGTCACAACGTGTTCGCAGGGTCTCGGCCAGCAGCGTCTGAGTGTAGGCGATGCGGGTTGCTCGACAGCATACCCAGGCCGGAGCCACGAGTAACGGCATTGTCATCTGGCAGCTATTGGCATAGCGGCGCTGGCAGACCAGAAAGTAGGAGTGTTGGGGCGCTGCCGCCGGCAGGGCCTCTGCCAGAGACTCGACGGCGTGCTCGACCCCACTGTGGGGGCCACCCAGCAGCAATCCATCCACAGCCACTCTCATGCCGACCACCGCCAGGCCCTGGTGGCACGTTCCCGCAGCAGTTGCCGGTAGAGCTCGACCGTCAGTTCGGCGGTGTCGCGGGCCAGGAACTTCCGGACGCGGCGCAACCCGCCGGTGCGCAGCCGCTCCGCCAGTTCCGAGTCGCTGAGCACGCGGCGCGTGGCCTGAAACAGGGCATCGGCATCACCCGGGGGGACCAGCAGCCCGCTCTGGCCCTGCTCGATGATCTCGGCGGGACCTGCAGCGTCTGCCGCAACGACCGGTGTGCCCAGAGCCAACGCCTCCAGGATCACCCGCCCGAAGGGTTCCTCAGTGGCCGGGTGAACTACAACATCCAGCGCGGCAACGATATCGGCGATGTCCTGGCGATGGCCCGCCCAGATGACGCGATCGGAGATACCCAGGTGCACCGCAAGCCGGCGCAGATCCTCGGCATAGCGGGCGTTCGCCCCGTGCAGGTCGCCCCCCACGATGACCAGACGCACATCCGGCAGATGAGCAATGAGCCGTGCTCCAGCCCGCAGAAAGAGGTCCTGGCGCTTCCAGGGGACGAGTTGTGCCACACAGCCGGCGAGGGGCACACCCGGGGGTAGACGCCAGTCTCGCCTGACCGCCTCCCGAGGTCGCGTCACCACCACGTCCTGCCGCGTGATGCCATTGTGGACCATCGTCAGCTTGCCGGCCGCCTCGGGCGCTACCTGCAACACATGGTCGGCCGCGGCCCGCGACACCGCGATGATGAGCGCAGCCGCCTCCGCCGCTTGCGCCACCGCGCCTCCGGGAGCCCGCAGGTCGCGGGCATGCCATACCACCGGGAGAGCTCGCGCCAACGGCCGCGCCGCCAGCATGCCCACCAGGCTGTTGCAATGCACGAGGCTTGCTTCGGCGCGCTGGGCAAGAACCCTCAGTCGGCGACTGGCGCGCGCCAGACTCCAGCCCTGAGCCAGCAGCGAGAGCGGGTTGCAGGTCCTGTGAAGCGGCTGCAGGGGGATGGGCAGCACCGGCACGTCGAGGGCTGCTGCGGGCTCTTCAAGGGCGGGACCGCGGGGGACCGCCAACACCGGCCGTACCCACTGGCGGTTCAGGCTTTCCAGCAGCCGCAGCAGACTCTTTTCGGCCCCACCGACGAGGTTGATGTGATTGACGTACAGGACCGTGATTGGGCCGCCCCCGCCACGTTCAGATGGTCGCATGGCCGGCAGTCTCACTGAGGGCCTGGGTTCGCAGCCATGTCAGACTGGTGTCTATGACCTCATCCTCCCACGCCAAGGAGTAGAAGGCATGGTTGGCACCCTCCACCACGTGCACGACGAAAGGCTGGCCCACCTCCTCGCACAGCTCCCGGTAGTGCGCCACGCAGCCCGGCGTCGTCGGGTCGTTGCCCCCATAGATGAACAGCCTCGGCCCGCGGAAGCCGGCGAAGCAGGCCAGCCAGTCAATGGCTCGATCGCTCTCGCTGCCCCCCTCTCCGGCGCCACGCCCACCACCCCGGATCACTTTGATGATCTGGTCCGCCTGTAGCCGCCCCTGGACCAGTTTCGCCCAGGTGTCCCGCTGGAGCACCTTGCGTCCGTAAGCCCCCAGCATGCTGCGGCGCTTGGCTCGGTCAGTTCGCTCCCGGTTGCCGGCCACGATCGGGGCCGACCAGAGCACTTGCGCCGCTATCGCAGGATGCAACGGCCCGGCGCCGATGGCCACCTCGCTACCCGAGCAATCGCCCACCAGCGCCACACTCGTAGCCCCGGTCTCTTTCAGCACATACTCGGTGGCCGCCACCGCATCCTCGATCATGGTGGTGAGCGTCGTATCGGTGGTTGCCCCCTCGGAGTCACCCCTCCCGCGGAAGTCAAAGCGGAGGCTGATGAAGCCCTGGGCTTCGGCGCGACGCGCCATCTTGGTGAACATCTGATGGGGGCCGATCCGGTAGCCGGCCCAGCCGTGCAGGTAGACCAGGGCCAGGGGTAATCGCGCTGCGGCGTCATCCGGCTCGTGGATGGCGCTGAGCAGGCGGTGCCCGGCAACCTCGAAGTAACCGTGTCGTTCCATGGCAGAAGAGGGTGCTACCCGGGCCTTCAGTCGGCGGGTCGCCCGGCAATCCGGGCCGCCTGCTGTTCGGCCAGCCAGATCTCCGTAGTCTCCAGCAGGGCCTGGGGCCGCACCAGGCCGATGCGATTCCAGAACGGCTCCTGACGAACCGCGGCAACGCTCCCACCCAGAGCCCGCGCCAACTGCTGACAGTCGTCGTTGGGCTGATCGCGACTGGTGATGTTGACCACCAGCGATGGTCCGGGAAAAGGGGTGACGTCCTGCTCGAGGTCCAATGCTTCGATCTGGCTGCGTGTCTCGGCCGAGACGCGATACCCATCGAAGTCAAATACGTCCTCGGCGTGGGCCTGACGCACCTGCCGGGCGTCGAACTCCTGACCCCGCGTCAGCATGGCCTTCACCAGCGAGCGACGCAGGTTGTGTCCCAGGTACTGCTTGCCGTTGATGACGGGCTCCCAGAGCACCAGCAGGTTAACGCTCCCTGAGTCCCGGGCCGCCTGAACCGCCAGGGCCCCCCCCAGCCGCAGGCCCAGCAACCCCACTACCTCCAGCTGCAGGGTCTCGCGGGCGTAATCCAACGCCGCGCAGATGTCCTGAACCCACTGCTCAGGGGTGGCGTCCAAAAACTCTCCGGGACTGTCGCCGGTGCCGCGGTAATCAAAGCGCAGGCAACTGATCCCGGCCGCGCAGAAGGCTCGCGCGGCCTCCACCATCACGCGGTGGGCACACTTCTTCTCCTCCGCGAAGGGGTCGCAGAAGACCAGACCCCAGGCGGGAGCGGTCACCTCGCAGCAGCCATGGAGGACCCCGTGCAAGGGCACCCTACCCGGGATGGTCACGGCACTCTCGTGACCGTGCCACATGAGCGCTAGCCTCGCTTGGCCGCAACGAACGCCGCGATGTTCTCGACGGTTGCGAAGGTTTCCAGACAGAAGTCGGTGTCTTCCAGCGACAGGCCGAACTCCTCCTCCAGCCCCACCACGATCTCAAACAGATTGACGGAGTCCAGGCCGTACACCTTCATCAGGTCGGCGTCATCGGCGATTGTCGTCGGCTCTATGTCGAGAAACAGGCGCTCCACGATCATGCTCTTGAGTTGGCTCTTCAGCGCACAGTCAGTGGCCATGCACTCCTCCTGAGACCATCCCGGTCGGCCTGGCGGGTCGTCGCGTCATAGCACAGGGGGAACACCCGTCTCCGACAGCGGCTTTGTGGGCAGCTTGCGCCAATGGCATTCCGTGTCTGGAGGCCCCCCCTCGGTCGCAAAGGCCTGCGCCCACCTGCGTTTGAAGATCCCCCAGTTGCGCATCGTCACGTAGGTAAACCTCACGTCCGGTGAGCCGGCAGTAGTCACGTTCTCGAAATGATACAGTTCGGCTGCCGGTTCGTAAAGAACCTGCCAGCCTGCGGCGCGGGCCCGGTAGCACAGATCGAAGTCCTCAAACTGCGCCGGGTTGAACGTCTCGTCCAGCCCCCCGACCTGTTCGTAGACCTCGCGGCGCATCAGCCAGGCTGCGCTGATCAGACACTGCACCTCCACCGGCTCGTTCCATCGTGGATCGTCATGGGCCTCGCCTCGGCCACGGTACTGCACCCGCCCCGTGGGCGAAATGGCTGCTCCGGCACACTCGATGTCATAGGGCGGGAAGGGAAACAGCAGTTTCGGCCCCACGATCCCCGCCCGGGGTGAGTGGTCCAGTGTGGCGTGCAGCGTTCCCAGCCAGTCGCGGCGACGCACGGCGGTGTCGTTGTCCAGGAAGCCGATGCGCTGGCCTGTCGCCACCTCCAGGGCCTGGTTACGGGCGGTGCAGGCCCCCAGGTTGCGTTCATTGGCAATGATCCTCAGACGAACCCCGGCCCGGCGGAACTCCTCGCTCAGCAGGCCGCGCAGGCTCTCCAGACTACCGTCGGTCGAACCGTTGTCCACGACGAAGACCTCATCGGCGCGCGGCAGGCACTGCAACTGACCGCGCAAGCATAGCTCGGTGTAAGGGCGCTTGTTGTAGCTGACAACGATCAGCGAGGTGGTCAAGGCGGGCCTCGGCGAGGTTACGAGGGGGGTGGCGCCACAATCTGGGCGGGCGGCAGATCAGGCAACGGCGGCAGGTCGGGAGCATCGGAGGCCATGGGGCCGACCTCAGCCAGCTCGCCAATCGAAGGCAGGTCCGGCATCCCGGCCACTGGTTGACTGCGGTAGGGTTCCACGACGGTAGTAGCCAGTAGGTCACGCACCGCGGCCCGCGCTGCCCCCCGGCTCTCGTCCGTTGAGCCGACGCTGGCTGGCTCAGGAGTGGCGGCTCCCGCCGGCGGCGCTGGTCTCTTCGGCCGCCTCGGCCGGTCTTCAGCGCGCGCACGCGACGGCGTCTGCCTTGCGGCTGGCGGCGGCTTCGGTGGCGTGGTCACAGGGGCTGGCGGCGGAGGCGGAGGCATCGGCGGGACGGGTGGCGGCGATGGCGAAACAGGCCGCAGCACCGGCTGTGGCGATGTTGCGGCGCGTGTCGGCGGCGGAGTATACCGGCTGCCAAGGCGTTGCTCTATCTCGGTGATGGCCTCGCGCGCCTCTTTTTGCAGGTCAGCCCGACCGTGGGCCAGGAATGGCATCAGCGCGGGGATCGCGGTGAAGTCGCCGATCTCACCCAGCCGTCGAATCACGTTCCATTTGGCGTTATCCGGAGTTCGCGGCAGCGCTTGCAGCAGCATCTCCTGCTCCACCCCACCATCTGGCTCGTCCTTCACACCCATGTCCGGCCTGAGACCCTCGGGCACCGCGCCCCTCAGACTGTCCTTGAAGGCCTGGATGATCATGCTGCGCAGTTGGTCGCGGTCTCGCTGGTCCATCTGCCCCTTCCTCACGACCCCCGCCCCCCTCGGCAGGGAGGCTTTGGGCGTCAGACATCGAGAGACTGTGCTTGACACAGTATAGCACGCTCGTTTGGCGATGCAAGGCGGCAGGTGCCATCGTTGCCGGGCGGGAACAGGGCGGGTACCGGCTGTATCCCTATCGCGGAGGCCAACGTGCGCCCGCTTATCGTCATTCTCTGCAATATCTGGCGAGCCGACGCCGGCGAGTTCTCCAGTCGCGACACCATCAACCGCCCCTACACCGAGGCCGTCTACGCGGCCGGCGGCCTGCCCGTGGGCCTGCCCTGCCTGGACGACGAGACCGCCGTGCGTGAGATGCTGGGCCGGGCCGACGGTCTGCTCATCACCGGCGGCGAGGACGTGTCGCCTGACATCTTCGGCCAGGCCCCCCACCCGCAACTGGGCAGTGTGGCGCCCTGGCGCGACACCCTTGACCGCCTCGCCATTGGCTACGCCTTGCAGCGCCCGGAGCTGCCCGTGCTGGGCATTTGCCGGGGCATTCAGTCTCTGGCGGTCTTCGCCGGCGGTACGCTGATCCAGGATGTGCCGTCACAGGTTCCCAACGCCATCCAGCACAGTCAAAAGGCGCCTGGCTACCACGGTATTCACGAGGTGAGTATCGAGCCGGGGTCGCTGCTGGCTGACATCATCGGCGACACCAGGGCCATGACAAACAGCTTCCACCACCAGGCGGTGGCGGACATCCCGCCGGGCTTTCGTGCCATCGCCTGGTCAGCGGACGGGGTGATCGAGGCCATGGTGCGCGACGGGGTCCGTTTCTGCCTCGGCGTGCAGTTCCATCCGGAGCTGATGGTCAACCAAAGCCCGGCCATGGCGGCCATCTTCTCACGCTTCGTCGAGGCGGCAGCCACCTGACAGGCGCTCCACACGAAGCGATGGGCCAGCCGAAGCTGGCCCAAGGCATAGAGACTGCCCTCAACGCAGCGCGGGCTAGGGCATCCCGCTCTTCCACAACTGGTAGAAGAGGTCGGTCACCTTCTTGACGTGCCTGACCGTCTCGGGGATGTTGGGGACGCCACCTGCGCGCTTCACCGCGTTCGGCCCTGCATTGTAGGCGGCCAAGCCCAGCGCACACTGCTCGTAGTTGGAGCGCCCGCTGAAGGCACGCAACTGGTCGGATAGATACTTCAGCCCCCCCCGGATGTTCTTCTCGAGGTCCCACGGGTCGCCGCACCCGACCGCTTTCGCAGTGCCGGGCATGAGCTGGGTCAGGCCCATCGCGCCTGCGTGGGAGACGCATCGCGGGTTGAAGCCGGACTCGCACTTGATCATGGCAAATGACAGCCTGTGATCCAGGCCGAAGTAGGCCGAGTAGTACAGCACCGAGCGGACAATGATCTCCAGTTCGGCGTCGGTAAGCCTGGGGTTGATACCAGCGACCCAGCTCTTCCACGTGGCGATCTTCTGATCGGGAACATTGCTGGCGAGCTCCCGGGGCATCTCAGTTCCGGGCCGAGGCGGGGCCGGCGGAGCCGGGGACGAGGCGGCCGCTCCCGTGGCCGGCGCGGAGGGCAGCTCCGGCTTGCGGTTCAGGTCGTGACTGGTCGCGACAGCGCCGACGTCAGCGGCGCTGACACTCGCCGGGGCCGTGATGCGAGCCTCGGCCATGGCCTGCTGGTAAGTGTGCTGGTCTGATGGCAGATCGCTCTCCAGTACCAGGGCCTTTAGCTGGAAGTGCTCAACAGGGCTGGCCGCCTCCGGGAACAGGGCGAGGACATGAACCACCTGGTCCACGGCGATGGCCGGATCGTCCTTGGTAGTGTCGACCAGCAGCATTTCGGACACGCCCGGCACATGCAGCATGAACGTCAGCGGCTTGTTGCGGGTGGCGACGCAGGCATTCGTGCGGCCGATGATTCGGCCCACGATCTCAAAAGTCCGGCCACGCCAGGAACTCTGGGCCGCTTGCGCGACCTGGGGGGTGAAGGGAACCGGCTTGAGGGTCTGGCGAAGCGCCAGGTAATCGCGGATCTGTGGTGTCTGGGTGGTGTCGTCGGCGGAAGCCAGACCCGCCGCCAAACAGAGCAGTCCCATCCACAGGCATACTGCGCGTGTTGTTATCATGTTATGCTCCGTCCGTTGCGCCCGTTGCCCCCGGGCGGTTAACGACTGTGTTCTCCCACAGAAACGACATGCCCAAACAAAACGGACCGCGTCATCCCACTGACCGGTCCGCGACCAAAAGCCCGTCCTGCGCGCAACCCAGGCGAAGGCCCTCAAGGACACGCGGAGCGGTGCAATAGTGAGCTTGGTTTGGTACCCCCAAGGGGAGTCGAACCCCTGCCAACGGATCGAGAGTCCGCTATCCTGACCACTAGACCATGGGGGCACCACTGGCGACGGCGGTCATTATAGGCAACCTGCAGAGGCCATGTCAACCCCTTCGCCCGCGACAACTTTGGCACATCGTGCCACGAGCCAAGTCGCCGCGCTGCCAATGTCGCCCTCCCCCCCACCGCGGAGCCACCATCGGGGCCAGCTTGCGTGTCTCCCGCGCGACCGATCGCAGCACACAATGCCGGGAGCTCCAGCGTACCCAACCGCTGCCAGCCGGCCTGTGTGGCCTCGCCAGCTAGGCTTCCGGTGCGCGACGGAGAACCAGGCCGGTCAGCGCCAGCGGCGCGGCACCCTCGTCTAGCTGCACCGAGATCGTGTGCCAGCCACCGGTCAGGCGCCCCAGGGCCACGCCCTCGGCCTCGTCCAGGGGCAGGGGCCCGCGCCCGTCGAGCGTGACGGTGACTCCGGGCGCCGCTGGCTTCGTGAGCAGGGTCCAGGCCCCCTCTGGCAGATAGGCGTGGAAGGCCGCCAGGTCTCCGGGGCTGATCTGAACGGCGGTACGGCCCAGCGCGCCCTCGGTCGGCTTCTGAGCCAGCTTACTGGCCGGCATATTCAGACCGCCGGCGTCCACGAAGAGCGACCCGTCCCGCGCCCGCTCGGCCAGCGCGGCCTCAAAGGCAGCCCGGAAGTCGGCAGGCGCCGTGCCCTTGGCCCCCTTGAGCGTCGCTTGTAGCACCTCCGTGCCATGGGCCGCCTGGATCCACATGATGAACCCGATGAAATGCTGCATGCCATCTTCGGCGGTGCCTGCAGCCAAGGGGGACTCCGGCCCCGCCGCCGCCCAGTAATCCAGCGAGGTGCGGCAGTTGGTGACAAGATAGTCCTGCACGTGCAGTTCGTCACCGGCCCAGAGGCCGGCCAGGGCTTGTTGCGCGGCGGGGGCCGGCCAGGCCTCGCCGGCCACCAGCCCGGCCTCCAGGGCCAGGTATTGCAGGAACAGCCGCTCACCCAGGAGGCCGCTGGCAAAGGCTTCCGGACGGCTGAAGCGGCCGATCTGCGGCAGGACGAGGTGTCCCATCTCATGGGCCGCCTGCCGCGCCCACTCTACTGGCGGGCGGTCGGTGGCGACATCATAGAAGTACAGTGCCTCCTGGTAGCTCTCCGCGCCCGTGGGCCCCTGCTCACACATCGTGGCCTTGACCGGCACGGTGGGAGGCAGGTCAAAGCCCAAGTAAGTCCGGCTATAGGCGGCAAAGCGAAGCAGCAGGTGCACGAGATTGCTGGCGACCGTCTGGTAATCCTTCCCTACTCTGCTGATGGTGGCCGAGGGGAACGACAGCGCAAAGACTTGTGTGAGCTGTTCAGCGCCAGGCATGCCCAGGAAGCCGTAGACCGAGCGGTTGACCTCACAATCAGCCTGATTGCCGGTGACGGGCAGCGGCACTGTCACAGGGCCCCCACCCCGCTTCATCTCCTCGTGGAAGAGCAGCGAGGTCGTGTAGGCGATTGGCTGGCGCTGGTCCCCAGGAGTGAGGAACCGAACCTCGTCTCTGGTGAAGGCCACGGGACTGGCAGCCAGATCCTGAGGGCGAAGCGAGCGCGGGAACTGCCCGTCATAGAACAGCCGCTTGAACGCCGCCCTGCCATAGCTATCGTCGGGCCTCAGCGCCAGGAGCTGACCGAAGGCCTCCAGAGCTCTCGCGCGGTCGCCCCGTTCCGCGTAGAGATACCCCAGATTGGCGTAGACGTCGGGGTACTCGGGGTCCAGGTCGCGTGCCTGCAGGAACACGCGCTCGGCTTCCTCGTACTTGGCGGCCCGCAGCAGCTCCTGACCGGTCTGTAGCAGCTCCCAAGCCTTCTGGCGCGGCGTCTGGGCCCAGGCCAGAGGGGCCAGGCAGGCCAGAAGTAGCAGAGCCGGCAGGTGCGAAGATCTCATTGTGACTGCTCCTCGAAAGCGCGGGCGTCTGGCGTGGCGTGTGGTCGCTATTCGGCCTCAGGCTCGGTGGGGGCCGCTGTGTCGGCGGGCCCGTGGCACGGCATCCGCTCCCGGACCTCATCCAGGAGACCCAGGTTCTCCCGGTCGAGAACGCCTTCCAAGTACATGATCTTGTTCGATTCGGCGCAATGCCACAAGTACGCCTTCACACGGTCGGGAAAGGGCTTGCCCAGGCAGTGCTGCACAAAGGACATGAGCTTCTCCTGGGGCAGGTTCGTGCGGCCCTCGATGGTGACGCACTCGTCCCCCCGGTAGCTCTCCTCGGTGACCTCGGTGGTGTACCTGCTGACCCGCTTCGCCAGCTCCTTTTGCCCCCACTCCTTCAAGGTCTTGTGCTTCAGAGCAACGTTGGCCATACCCCAGCGGGCCAGGTGCAGCTTCTCGCCATCGGCCTCCAGGCTCAGCTCAATGAGACCGGCCATCAGCTTCTGGCCCGTAAGCTTGAACCGCTGCGGCGTCTGACAGGTGAAACCATAGGTGGACCAAGTGAGAAACTCGTCGCGCGGGTGGTCATCCATGTCCAGGATGATGGGCTCGGCCACCTTCCGCAACGGCTCGTCAAGAGTGCCCATTACTTGGATGATGACGGTCTTCTCACACGCCGGACAGTACCATGCCGCACCGAAGCCCTGGGTCTCGGCCTGCCACGCAAAGCATTCCAGCCCACGCTTGTGGCGAGACTTCCGGCGCGTGGAAAGCGTGATATCGCGCTGGACCGTGGTGTCCCTGCCCTTCTTGCCCTTCTGCATGTCGCGCAGATACTTCTCCACTATGCTGGAGACGTCCACGGCCTGGCTGCCGGCCTGGGCCCACTTGATCTCTATGCGGGCCATCTCGGAGTCGTCAATGCGCAGGTAGCCCTGCTTGAGATCGCCACCAATCGCTCCGATGTTCCAGTCCTCCGGGGCACGCAGGGCGATACCATTCCAGGCGATGAGGTGCTGCTTGGCTTGGCTGAGGTCGCTCATGACTGCGGTGCGGCTCCATTGTCGTCAGATGCGGGCGTGCTGACCGGCAGGATCGGCGGCGGTGCCGGGGGCATTGGCGGCATCTGCCGCGGTGCCGTCCCGCCGGCGAACTTGCTCTCCCAGTCCACCTTCGCTGTCACCTGCATCAGAATGAACAGCGTCACGATCGAGGCGATGGTGATGGTCAGGCCCGTATATCCTTGGAAGAAGAACGCGTACGAGAAGAGTATCAGGAAAAGTAGCTGCGATGGCAAGATGACTTTCAGCGTGAAGCCCGCTCCCAGGGCACGCCAGACATAGGCACCCACCAGCACCAGCGACGTGGCCGCCGCGATCAGGAAGGTGACTCCTACCGCGAGGTGATCCGCCAGATAGGCAAAGAGCAGGTGGAAGGCGAAGAACGCCGCGGCCAGGAAGAAATGGTGCATCGGATGGAGGTTTCTGCCCTGCATGGCACCGATGATGACCAGCACAGCGACAAAGAACAGGAGACCTATCGGCGCGAAGAAGGCGATGCGTGAGGCCACCGGCCCGGCGTCGAGCTTCTCCGGTACCTCCACTCCCGCTGCGAAGCCGGAGATCAGACTGCCAAACCTCCACGTGAGCTTTCGCCCGCCGCCCGGCAGCTCCTCGTTCGTTGTGGGCGAGATGGTGCGGGGCGGGAAGTTCACCCGATCAAAGTCGGTCGCCACAACGAGGTCCAAGTTGCGGACGTTGGCCACACCACCGCTCCCGGTGCCGGGTGGCAGGGGCATGGGATATGCCTCAGGCCCCTCTGTCACGGGCGCCACGGCCGTCGCCCCGAAACTGTACTGCCAGGTCTCCAGACCGCGTGTCTCGTAGTGGACCTTGAGGCGTGCCTTGCCCTTGGCCGCCAGCGACAGGCTCGCCTTCACGTCCTGGCCGGCGGGTGTCGCCTGCTTCCCCCCAAACTCGAAACGGAAGTTCTCGTAGACAGCATTGGCCGTCGGCAGCAGCATGGCGGCGTGTGCGGTCACCGCGCGACCCTGCGGGTTGCTGATGACGTAGTCCCCGGTGAAACTGACGCGGTAACAGCGATACCACAGCAGCCCCTTGCGGCGCAGGTCGAGCTTGAGGTCCGCCCGCACCTGGTTGATTTCGGCACGGACTTCCTCGCGCCTTGTGGTTCTCTTGTTGCCTTCCCGCACTTCCCAGGTCGCCCAGAAGCGCGGTGACGGCTGAGCCAGCGGCGTGCCCCACAGCCCCTCCACCTGGGCTCGCAGCCGTTGGTTGGCTTCCAACGTGCGGCGACTGACGCTTTGGCCCAGGATCGCCCAGGCGATGCTGGCGCCACCGACAATGAGCATGACCCACACGATCCGCCCGGCGTTCATTTCGTCCACCTCTACCTATCCGCGACTGTCGGCCGTTGTTTGCAGTAACAATCGGAACGAGTGGAAAGTGCCGCAGGCGGCGGGGGGTCGCCTAGTCCAACTCACCGCGATAGGGTCGAGGTTCGCGGAAGAGGATGTCCCTCAGGTGCCGCAGATGCCAGCGGAAGCGCGCTGGCGCCAGGCTCGCCTGGTTGCGCCCTGCGGTCGCCACGAGCGCTCCCAGCGCCAGCCGGACCAGGCGGTTGGTGTACAGGACCCACGTCAGCAGCCAACCTTTGTGCAGCCGCCAGTAGGTGTACTCGGCCATGGTCATGCGGAAGTCCGCCTGCAAGCCGGGGACCTGCCTGGCCGCCGCCCCGTGATGGTGGTGGCAAAATGCCCCATTGACCACCACTCGCCGCCACCCGGCACGCTTGAGCCGCAGCCCCAGGTCGGCGTCGTCATACCACATGAACAACCGCTCTTCCAGGGGGCCGATCTGGTCCAGGGCTTCGCGCCGCACCAGCAGGCAGGCGCCGATGAGCCATTCCACGTCATAGCAATCACCGTCACGGGCGAAGGCGCGGATACGGCGGTTCTCAATCCGCCAGTTGGTGGCCGTGGGCAGCAGCCGCAGCCACAGGCGGGGAAAGACGCCCGCGGGGACGTCCTGCATGTCCGGCTTGAGGTGCGGGCTGCAAGCGCCGATGTCGGGGTGGGCATCCATCAGCTCCACCAGTCGCGGCAGGCAGCCTTCAGTCAGCTCCGCGTCGGGGTTCAGAAAAAGGACGTAGCGCCCCTGAGCTCTCGCCAGACCCTGGTTGCAGCCCCGGGTATAGCCTACATTGTCGTCATTGGCGATGAGCTGGACGTTGGAGTACAGCTTGCGCACCATCTCGGCACTGCCGTCGCTGGACGCATTGTCCACCACGATGTGTTCCGCGACCAGGGGTGGGGCCCACTTGCGCACCGAGGCGATGCAGCGGCCGAGCAGTTCGCGCGTGTTCCAGCTCACGGTAATGACCGATACGTCTACGGGCATCGGAGACTCCTTGCGGGCCCAGGCGGGCCCGGCGCAGGTTCGCGGGGGCCTGCGCGCGAACCTCCTCGCGCACCCCGGCGCAGGAACCACTGGCGCGGCGGGTGGCGTTTCTCCGTATGGTTATGGGAACAGGTTTCCTTGAGAGTATCGCCCAGATCTGGACGTCGCGCGACCTGCTGCGTGAACTGGTAGCACGGGAGCTGAAGGTCCGCTACCGGCGCTCGGTCCTGGGCTTTGCCTGGTCTCTTATCACCCCGATCTACCAGATTGTTTTCTACACGCTCATTCTCAAGTACATCCTGCACGTGCAGGAAAACGACCTGGGCATCAAGATTCTCTGCGGTATCATCCCCTGGACTTTTTTCAGTGTGGGCGTGACCAACTCGTGTTCGGCGGTGCTACGGTACCGGAATGTGGTGAAGAAGGTGGCCTTCCCGCGTCATATGCTTCCCCTTGCCACTGTCGGGGCCAATCTCGTGCATCTGGTCCTGAGCACGCTGGTGCTCTTTGTGGTGTTCCTGGCCATTCCGGTCGTGTTTGATGAAACGTTCCTGTACCTCATCCCTCTGACGCTGGGTCAGACGCTGCTGGTGGCCGGGCTGAGCTTCATCGTGTGCTGTGCCCACACCTACTATCAGGACGTGGAGTACGTCCTGGGCAACCTGCTACAGGTAGGGATGTTCCTGACCCCGGTGCTGTACCCCGCCTCAAAGCTGGACCTGGTGGCCCCTGTCTACCGGACCCTGTTCATGCTCAACCCGATGGCTGTGTACACCGAGGGCTGGCGGAACATCCTTCTGCGCCATGCCCAGGAGTTCCCCGAGCCGGTGTTCGTGGCCGCCGCAGTGGCAGTGTCGGTAGCGGTGTTCATCGTGGGGCTGGCCGTATGGCGGCGTTATGAGTGGCGCTTCCCGGAGGTCATCTGATGGCTAAGGGCCCACTCATCGAGATCAGAGACCTCAAGAAGCGCTACACGGTGCTGCACAACCGTCCCTACAGCTTCAAGGACGCCATGGTCCGGAAGCTGACGCGGCGGACCGTGGAGCGTGAGACTTTCTGGGCGCTCAAGGGCGTCTCGCTGACCGTGCAGCCGGGCGACACGGTGGGGATCATCGGTCCCAATGGCTCGGGCAAGAGCACGATGCTGGGGATTATCGCCCGGATCCTCCGCCCTACCGAGGGGACCGTCGAGGTTCGCGGGCGGGTGTCCGTGCTCATGGAAGCAGGCGTCGGGTTCCATGAAGACCTGACGGGGATTGAGAACATCTATCTGAGCGGGGCTCTCCTGGGTCTGACGCGGCGTCAGATTGCGGCCCGCGTGGACAGCATCGTCGAGTTTGCCGACCTCCATGGTTTTGCCGACACCCCGGTGCGCATGCTGTCCTCCGGCATGTATGTGCGTCTCGGGTTTGCTGTTGCGGTGCATCTGGAGCCGAATATCCTGCTGGTGGACGAGGTCCTGGCAGTAGGCGATGAGGAGTTCCACCACAAGTGTCGCCAGCGGCTGCGTGAGTTCTGCCGGGAAGGCGGTGCGGTGGTCTTCGTCTCCCACCGCATGCCGGAGGTCAAGTGGCTCTGCCAGCGCACTCTGTGGCTGGAGAACGGCCTGGTGCACCGCGAGGGCCCGACCCCCGAGGTTGTCGCGGCCTACGTTGCCGCGCACCAGCCTGACGAGCCCAACTGGGACATCGAGGAACCACCGGGTTAGGGGAGACCCCGCCGCAACTGCAGCCCCAGTGCCCGCGCGAAGAGCCCGGTCCGGCGCCGCAGGCCAGGGTGCAATCCCAGGGTCACCAGAGTCAGCAGGACTGCCCCTAGCAGGCGCAGGCTCGAACCCGTCAGCCCCGCCGCCCGTGCCAACAGCCCCTGCCAACTACTCCCGTGGCGCCGGAAGTACCGCGCGGCCGCCAGGTTGTAGGCAGCGATCATCTCCGCCCGCGCCTGACGTGAACTGGCCCCGTGGTGGTGAAGCATCTCGGCAGCGGGTACGTAGAACAGCTTCCACCCCGCCTGCCGGAAGCGCAGGCACCAGTCGCTGTCCTCGCAGTACATGAAGTACCCTTCGTCCAGCAGACCCACCTGCTGCAGGGCCTCACGACGCACGAGGAGGCAGGCGCCGTGCAGGTGCGGGACCTCGACCGGCTCTGACATCGCGAGCAGTTGACCGTTCGCTCGGGCCGGCAGGCGGTCCAGGTAGAGCTGCTGCCGGATGAACTCCCCCAGCGTGAAGCCATGGGGCCACGTGCTTTGGACGGTGCCGTCAGGCAGCACGAGCTTCGCCCCGGCCATGCCGGCGTGCGGAGTGGCATCCATGAACCCCACAAGCGCGTCGAGAGCCCCCGGGCGGACCTCGATGTCGCTGTTCAGGATCAGGGCATAGCGAGCCCTGAGCCCTGCAAGGGCCAGATTGTTGGCTGCGGCGTACCCAAGGTTACGGTCTTGAGGCATTAGCCGCGCCTGCGGGAACTCCTCACGCACCATCTCGGCACTGCCGTCCGAAGAGGCGTTGTCCACCACCACGATCTCTGCCTGGCAGGCGCAGGGGCAGGTGGCCAGAGACTGCAGACACCGCCGCAGAAGGTCCCGGGTGTTGTAGCTGACGACGATGATGGTGAGGTCCATCGTCACGTCCGAGGGGTCATCCTTCCGCCAACCGCTGCAGCACGTCGCGGCAGTAGATCAGGGCTCGTGGCAGATGGAAGGGGTCTTTGACCGGCAGCGCAACGACTTCGGTAATGGGTTGGCCCTGGCGGTCCAGGCGCTGGCGCCACTCGCCGTGCTCGCGATCCGGGAAATGGCTGAAGGCGTAGTCATGGACGCGGTCATACCACTCCAGGCACCAGGCCTCTCCCGAGCACTCGTAAGCCAGCAGGAGGGCGTAGAGGGCTTCGGTGTGGGGCCACCACAGCTTCGCCTGGGGGAAGGGCCAGGCCGGCGGCTCTCCAGTGGGGTCAATGGCGTGGTAGATCCCGCCATACTCCTCGTCCCAGCCCGCTTCCAGGGCCCAACCGATGGTCTCCACGGCCTGATCCACCCGCGTGGCGAAGCCCCGGTCGCGGTATAGGTGGATCATGAACCACATCGACTCGATCACGTGGCCCGGATTGACGACCCGCCCTTCAGGCCGGTCGAGAAGTGTGCCGTCGGGGGCGACATATTCGAAGAGCAGGCGCCGTTCGGGGTGGCGGAACAGGTCCATGACCTGGTCCGCAAGGGCCAGGGCCTCGGCGCGGATCGCCGGGTCACCGAGGTAGAGGCCCAGCTCGTCAAACACATGCGAGAAGATCATCGCAATGCCGTGGGCGATGGCGCCGTCCGGGATGGTGTACGGTGCAGTCTGGTAGCTGCCAGGCACCGCCAGGCGGGCTCGGACGCTGTCGTAGGTCTGCAGGGCAGTGGCGATGGCCTGCTCATTGCCGGTGGCACGGGCGTACTCAGTGAGACCATAGATGGCGAAACCGTCGGCGTAGATGCTGGTAGCGCCCTCCACGATGTTGCCGTCCTGGTCCAGGTGGAATACCCACTGCCCTTCTGGATCCCGGCCGTGAGCCAGAACAAAGCCAAACAAGTTGTCGGCGACACGCAGGAACATCGGGTCGGGCCGCACACGGTTGTACAATGCCGAGAAGGTCCACAGAGCCCGTAGCTGCGACCACAGGTACTTGTCGGTAGAGATCACGCTGCCGTCATCCCGCAGGCAGGTGAGCAGTCCACCGTGTTCCCAGTCCACCGCGTGTCGCAGCCAGAAGGGCACACAGTGCTGCAGGAGCTCGGTCTCGTAGAGGGCCAACAGATCCGGGAAGGGCGCAGGCACCATACTCACCTAACCTTCGCGCACGTCATGTTCGTTCAGCCCGTCGTGCTCGGGGACCACGTACCGCCCGAACCACTCCTCCATCTCACCACGCAGCTCCCGCACGCGAGCCGCGTGGGAGGGGATGTCCACCAGGTTCTCCCGCTCATCGGGGTCGTTCCGCAGGTCATAGAGTTCCGGTGGTCCCACCTCGTAGCGGTGAACGTATTTCCATTCGCGGGTCCGTATCATGCGCACCGGGCCGTACTCGTCATAGATCACAACCTGCTCGCGTCCGCTCGACGATTCACCCCGCAGCAGAGGAAGGAAGCTCTGGCCGGGCAGGTTACGGCCCTCGGGAAGTGGCAGCCCCAGGTAGTCCAGGAGAGTGGGCATGAAGTCACAGGCGCTGACGAGGGCCGAGCAGCGGCCAACAGTGGCTTCGGGCCCGCTCCAGATGAACGGGACCCGGATGGAGTTTTCATACATATTGCGCGGATGTGTGCCGTTGCCCTTGCCCCAGAAGCCATGGTGCCCGCAACTGAAGCCATTGTCGCTGGCAAATATGATCAGCGTGTTCTGCCGAATCCCCAGAGCCTCAACACGGTCAAGCAGACGACCGATGCCGGTGTCCATGGCGGTCACGGCCGCAAAGTAGCCCTTCAGCATCTCGCGATTGCCCAGACAGTGGTCGGTCAGTGAGATGGCCCACGGGTGCCGCGGCTCCTGCGGGCAGGTGACGAAGGGACAGTCTTCATAGGAGGCCAGCAGGTCAGCCGGATGGTGCTCAGCACCCCAGGGCGAGTGCGGCGCTGTATAGCCCACGTACAGGCAGAAGGGGCCCGTGTGGTGCTGGTCCAGGAAGCTGAGGGCCTCTTCGGTGATGGCATCCGTGACATAGCGGGGCTCGGCGAAGGGAACGCCGTCCCGGACCATGGGCGCGTTGTAGTAGGGACCGCCCCCTTGCTGGTGAGCATACCAGTAGCTGAAACTGTGCTGGGGGTGCAGGCTGTCGCCCATGTGCCATTTGCCCGACAGGCCGCATGTGTAGCCCTGGGCGGCCAGGACGTCCGTGTAAGCCACCTCATCGGCCAGGAGTTGCCGTGCACCCGGACCCATGTTCTCGTGGTTCAGCCACTGGTGAATGCCATGTTGCGATGGGATGCGGCCGGTCAGGAGGCTGGCGCGGGCCGGAGAGCACACCGGGCTGGCACAGAAGAAGCGGTCAAAGACCACTCCCCCGGCGGCCAGGCGGTCCAGGTTGGGGGTCCGAATCTCGTCGTTGCCATAGCATCCCGCCGCCCAGGGGCCCTGGTCGTCGGAGAGGATGAAGATCACGTTCGGGCGCCGCGAGCCATCGTTGGCCACGGTAGACCTCCTATCGCTGCGGCAGGACCTCGGCGACGAACCCCAACTGGGCCTCAATGCGACGGACATCGTAGACCGAGGCGTATTCGTTCCCCGGCTGCTCGAAGTAAGAGACATCAACCTCGTCGCCATACCAGCCGCGCAGGATGTCAGCGACGGGGTCAGCCGCCCAGGCCTGCGGCCCCGCGGCGTTCATGACCCGCACCCCGGGGCCGCAGTCCGTCTCCAGCGCGAGCGTGAACGCCCGCACCGCATCTCGCAGGGCCATGATCGTCAGGCCACCGAGCGCCCACTGACCCAGGGAGCCAACCCTGACCAGCGGCGGCAGTCCGTCGTCGGGCACCACCGACGACAGGCGCAGGTTGATGACCTCCAGGGATGGGTCCTGACGACCGTAGTACCTGGTGATCTCTTCCATCAGGGACTTCGAGAGCCCATAGCCGTCGCGGTCCAGACATGGATGGTCATCGGGAATGGGCAACCGCAGCGGCCGGAAGAGCGGACTTTGGAAGCCCACGGCGGCGATCGAACTGGCCATCACGAACTTGCGGCAGCCCCGGTCCATCAGGTACCGCATCAGGCAACGGGTGCCTTCGACGTTCACGAGGATGCAGTCGCGCTCCGGGGCGCCGCCGGTGACAGCCCCTAGATGCACCACCGACTCCACCGGTATGCTGTCAAGCTGGCGTAGGTCCTCGAAGGAGCCGAACTCGCCGCGTACCCATGGTAGCCCCAGTTGCGGGTCACGGCGGCTCAAGCACGTGACCTGGTGGCGCTGCGACAGCGCCGCAGACAGTGCGCGGCCGATGAAACCACTGGCGCCTGTGACGAGAACGCTCGACATCGGTGATCCTCCGGGTCGGGCACCTGAGGCGTTCCGACGTTGGCAACAGCCTCCGGCAGGGCCCCCAGGGCCCGACGAATGCGTAGAGAGACCGTCCGGCGGCCTCGGAGCGCTGTTGCCGCCGCTTACGGGCCTATGCCAGCCAGTTGATGACCACTCCCAGCACGTCGCGGTCCTCGCCCCGGTTCATCAGGTCGAACATGGCCGGAGCCTCGGTATATGGGATGCGGTGGGTGATCGTCTTCTCCCACCGCAGCGCACCCATGGCCATGTTGCGGACCACAGCGCGGCGGCAAGGCGCCATGCCGTCATCGCAGGGGAAGACCATGGTCAGACGCTTGCCATGCGGCGGCAGGAAGTGCATAGAAACCGGCTCAGCCCCGTAGTTGCCCTGCCAGACGAAGGTGCCGAAGGGCCGGCAAAGAGCGATGGCGGGGTCAATGCACGTCGGTATGCCGGTACATTCAAACACGGTGTCGGCACCATCGGGTGCGATCTTCTGTAGTTCTGACACCACATCACATTGGGCGCTGTTCAGCGTGTAGTCGGCGCCCAGCTCCCGGGCGATCTCCAGGTTCTTCTCGGCGATGTCTATGGCCACTACCACGCAGCCGCGGTGGACACAGGCCGCCACCACTCCCAGGCCGATAAGCCCCACCCCATAGACAGCCACCACGCTGCCCATACGCGGGTTGGCCAGGTCGGTGCCGTACAATCCCACCGCCGGCATGACGAACATACTGGCCACATCCATGCCGGCGCCGGGGACCATGTGAGCCGCGCCGTGGCTGGTATGCGGTCGGAGCACCGCGTGGCTGCAGTGAGCGCCACTGACACACGAAACGGGGCTGCCGTCGGCCAGAAGCATGGCGTCATTGCAGCGGAAATAGACCGCATCACCGACTGCGAAGTCAGTGATGTCGCTCCCCACGGCCTCAACCACGCCGGTTCCCTGGTAACCGGTGCAAAGTGGGTACGGCCCCCAGGATATCTTGTTGCGGATGAGGGCGAACTCGGTGCCCCGGCTGATGCCGGTGTAGTGCGTGCGGATGGCGATCTGGTCCGGCGCAGGGCCCGGCAGGACGACCTCCTGCAGTCTGAAGCGTTGCTGCGCGTCACAGATAAGGGCTTGGGCTTGCATGGCGAGGTTCCCTTCAGGTAAGGCGTCGGGGTCGGAGACCCCTCCCACAAGGCGCTTAGCCCGGCGGCCAGGTCATCTGGCGGCCACCGAGCAGATGGACGTGGAGGTGGTCTACCGCCTGCTGTCCATGAGCGCCGCAGTTGATGACCAGGCGGTATCCCTGGTCGGACACCCCTTCCTGGCGCGCAATCTCGGTCGCCACGTGGAAGAGGTGACCGACAAGCGGCTCGTGCTGGGGCGTCATTTCGGAGATGCGGGCAAGGTGCTGGCGCGGCACGACCAGTATATGCACCGGCGCCTGGGGCTGGATGTCGCGGAAAGCGATGCAGGTCGGGTCCTCGTGAACGCGATCCGAAGGGATCTCACCGGCCACGATCTTGCAGAAGATGCAGTCGGCCATGGCAACACCTCCAGTGACGACGGGCGTCAGCGAGCCAAGTGGCTCTAGTGACGACAATCAAACAGTACCTGGGCGTCACCCACAACTGGATTGTCGGACAGGACGGCCACCTGCCATTCGGCGCCGCGCGGGCCGTACACCACAATGCCCGCGATACCCTCGCCAAGGGTCTCAGGGGACCAGGCCGGCAGGTTCCACCGATCGTCGGTCTCCGCCATTGTCTCCAGGACTGCTGAGCGGTCAGATGTCTGCAGGGACGCGTCGGCGGGCCAGACCTCAGCACCCGGTGTCAGAAGCTGCCGTGCGGCTGAGGGGGGCATGGTCACCACGGCACGGACATGCATGCCTTCTTCTGCGCGTAGACCTCCGGCGACAAGCCGGCTGTCGGGTGGAAACTCAATGCCGGTGAGTTGCTCCAGGCGAGAGAGGCTGGCAATGCTCATCACCTTGCCCGGCCTGATGTAAAGCGCCCGGGCGAGAGACACCGTGGCCAGGGTTGTGAGGAGCATAAGCAACAGGCTGGAAAGCAGTGGCGGCCGCCGCTGTCGGTTGGCGGCTCTGGCCATCAGCACGAGACCGACCAGACCGATAAGCGCCCAGCCCGCCAGTCCGAGCCACCAGAGGCCCCCTTTGGGAGCGACCCCCGCCAGCTCCAGTGGTCGCAGACCGTACCACCACCAGGGGCCAGAGAAGACGGCGCTGAAACGACTGAAGAGCATCACGCCCACGAGGCCGAAGACCGCTGCCAGGGCCGCAGCGGCCCCCACCAGGAGGCAGAGCACCCGCAACCACCGGCGTGACCGTCGGTGTATACCCGGTCGTGAAGCCCCGACCGCCGTTCCCCCAACCACAGTGAATCGGTCCATCGCCAGCGCCCCCTCGCTGCCTGTTTCGTCCCAGCGGCTGAGTCCCGGTGTCCCCCCGGCCCCCGGAGGCTCGGCGCACCTGCTATCGTCCGCTAGAGCCCGGCGATCTGCCTGACCTGCGCCAGGGCCGCCTCCGGTGTCCCGCTGCAACGGAATTCCAGGCCCACATGGCCGCTGTAGTCCAGCTCGCTAATCCGCCGAAACACGTTGGCATAGTTGATCTCGCCCGTACCCGGCTCAAAGCGGCCGGGAACGTCCGCCACATGGAAATGGCCGATGCGCGAGATCCCGGCGGTGATACGCTCGATGAGGTTGCCCTCAGTGATCTGCTGGTGGTAGATGTCGTAAAGAAGCTTCACCCGGGGGCTGCCGACCTCCTCCAGGACCTCGAAGCCTTCGTCGGACGTGGCCAGGTAGTAGCCCTTGTGGTCTACCAGGATGTTCAGGGGCTCCAGGACCAGGTCCACGCCCGCGTCCTCGGCGACGGGCGCCAGGCCCTTGAGGCCGTTGACAACGGCCACGTGCTGATCCACGCGGCTCATGTCGGGGATCTCCTGGCCCGTGGTAACGATCAGGACAGGAACACCCAGGCGCTTGGCCTCGGCGACGGATTCCCGGGCCTCCTCGACCCATGTGGCCGTGGTCTCGGGGTTCACGAGAGCAGCATCGGTCTGAACGCAGAAGCCCGCGATGTTCACACCAACGGCGTCGGCTTTGGCCTTGATGGCATCCATGTCCTTTTGCTTCCAACCCCAGAACTCAAAGGCCGGATAGCCAGCTTTCGCCACAGCCTCGATCCGGTCCAGGATGTCACGGTCATTGAAAATCATCTCAATGCAGACCGAGAACTTGAGCGCTCCCATAGTTTCGCACCGTCCCAATCAGGCAATAGTGAGGTTGGCTGGAGTTTCGCCCGGACAATGGGGGGAACCTGCCTGGCCTGCCAGGCATTATACCCCAAGATACCAACGGGAGGCTTTGAAAAGGCGCTCTCCCTTGTGCTATACTGCGGCAAGAGAAGCGAGGAGTGGCTGCAGAGACTCTAAGGGTGGGTATGTGAATGGCATTGCAGGTCTGGCTCGACGGTAGGCTCGTACCGGAGGAGGAGGCCAGGGTATCGGTCTTTGACCACGGTCTATTGTACGGCGACGGCGTTTTCGAGGGGATCCGGGCGTATGACGGCATCGTCTTCCGGCTGAAGGAGCATCTGGACCGGCTGTACAACGGCGCCAGGGTCATCATGTTGGACATCCCTCTGAGCCAGGAGGAGATGACCCAGGCGGTCCTGGAGACCATTCGGGCCAACGGGTTGCGCGATGCCTACATTCGGCTGGTGGTGACGCGGGGCGTAGGAGACCTGGGCCTAGATCCGCGGAAGTGCCCCCGGGCTTCGGTGTTCATCATCGCCGCAGGGATCGCGTTGTACCCGGAGGAGGTCTACATCAACGGCCTGCGGCTGATCACATGCTCGGTGCGCCGGAACTCGCCGGATGCGCTGGATGGCTCCATCAAATCGCTCAACTACCTGAACAACATCATGGCCAAGATGGAGGCCATCCGGGCCGGTGTGCCGGAGGGCATCATGCTCACTACCGACGGCTACGTGGCCGAATGCACCGGAGACAACATCTTCCTTGTGCGTGGCGACAGGCTCATCACCCCGCCCACGTCCATCGGCAATCTGCCGGGTATTACCCGCGGCGCAGTGATGGAGATTGCCGCCCGGCAAGGTCTGGAAGTGCGCGAGGAACTCTTCCGGCTGGCCTCCGTCTATACAGCCGAAGAGGTGTTTGTGACGGGCACCGCGGCGGAGATTGTGCCCGTAGTGGAAGTAGACGGGAGACCGGTGGGGGCGGGCAAACCTGGACCGGTTACGAAACGTCTACTGGATGGATTTCGCGAACTAACGAAGACGGATGGCGAGCCGATATACCCGTAGGAGCCGGGCAGGTGACAGGGACTGGGTGGGTGTAGAGGGCCGGAAAGCCGTTTGGGCCCGCTTCCGGACCACGGGAACCGGTCGAGACTCTGTAGCCACTCATCCGTGCCACTGGAGGCACCGACGTTATGGAATTATGGCAGCGTTTCACAAGCCGAGCGCGCCGCGCCGTACTCATGGCACATGACGAGGCGGCGCGTATGGGGGCGCCTCTGATTTCCACTGAGCACCTGCTGCTGGGGCTCTTGCGCCTGGGTGAGGGCGCGGCCCTGGACGTCCTGGAGCGTCTGAACATCGACGTTGAGCGCCTGCGCACCGACCTGCGGCGCCAGATGGATGCTGCCGGGCCGTCCGAGGCTTCCGAGGAGGTTTCCTTTACCCCCGAGGCACAGCGGGTCCTCACGCGCGCTTACCAGGAAGCCAAGGCACTTGGCGACTATCACATCGGCACCGAACACATCCTCATCGGTCTGCTCCGGGAGGGTCGGGGGCCGGCGTTTCGGCTGCTCAAGCGCCACGGGGCGGACCTGATGCTGCTGCGCCAAGCCCTGGCGGAGATGCAGGGCAGGCAGATGCCGGAGCAAAACGGCGAGGGGCAGCAGAAGCGCAGCAAGACACCAACTCTGGACCATTTCAGTCGCGACCTGACCCAGATGGCCCGCGACGGCGTGCTGGACCCGGTCGTAGGTCGCGAGGCTGAGACCGAGCGGGTCATGCAGATTCTGTGCCGCCGCACAAAGAACAACCCCTGCCTCATCGGTGAAGCGGGCGTGGGGAAGACGGCCATTGTCGAGGGCCTGGCCCAGCACGTGGCCGACGGCAATGTGCCGGCCATCCTGCGCAACAAGCGTGTGGTGGCCCTTGACCTGGCCAGTCTGGTGGCTGGTACCAAGTACCGTGGCGAGTTCGAGGAGCGCATGAAGCGGGTCATGGAAGAGATCCGCAACAGCCACGGGGAGATCATCGTCTTCCTGGACGAGCTCCACACCATCGTGGGCACCGGCGCGGCCGAGGGGGCCATGGACGCCTCCAATATCCTTAAGCCGGCCCTGGCCCGGGGCGAGCTGCAGTGCATCGGCGCCACCACCCTGGACGAGTACCGCAAGCACGTGGAGAAGACGCCCTCTTTGGAGCGACGCTTTCAGCCAGTGCAGGTACGGGAGCCCAGTCGTGACGAGACACTCGACATCCTGCAGGGGATCAAGGACCGCTACGAGGAGTACCACGGCGTGTCCTTCACCGAGGCGGCGATTGAGGCCTCGGTGGACCTGGCCAGCCGCTACATCGCTGACCGGGCACTACCGGACAAGGCTATAGACTTGCTGGACGAGGCCGGTTCGCGGGTGAAACTGCGGACGTTCCGAAACGCTCAGGGGCGTGCCGAACGGCAAGACCGCGAGGACTTGCTCGACACACTTCCGCCGTCGGCCCCACCGATGGGGAGCTACGAGGCCCTGCGAGCGGGAGGGACCCACAGCTTCGAGACCGGGGAGCTGTCCGATGATTGGCAGGAGGGACCAACCGAGACCCCGCTGGTGGACACCGACGACATCGCCCAGGTTGTGGCCACCTGGACTGGCATCCCGGTCGTCTCCCTGACCGAGGCGGAGTCGCAGCGTCTTCTGCGAATGGAAGAGGTCTTGCACCAGGACATTGTCGGGCAGGACGAGTCGATACGCACAGTGGCCAAGGCGGTCCGCCGGGCGCGTGCCGGCATCAAGGACCCGCGACGGCCGACGGGCTCGTTCATCTTCCTGGGGCCAACAGGGGTGGGCAAGACTTACCTGGCCCGCATGCTGGCGAAGTTCCTGTTTGGCAGTGAGGACGCCCTCATTCGCATTGACATGTCGGAATACATGGAGAAGTTCGCAGTCTCAAGGCTCATCGGGGCGCCCCCGGGCTATGTGGGTTACGAGGAGAGCGGGCAGCTATCGGAGGCCGTCCGCCGCCGGCCCTACTGTGTGGTCCTCTTCGACGAGATCGAGAAGGCCCATCCGGAGGTCTTCAGCATCCTGTTGCAGATCATGGAAGACGGCCGTCTCACCGACTCCCAGGGCCGTGTGGTGGACTTCAAGAACGCCATCGTTATCATGACCAGCAACGTGGGCGCCAGACTCATCGCCCGCGAGAGAGCCCTGGGCTTCACCACCGAGGAAGCTGAGCAGACCGCACAGGCGCACCAGCGCGACTATGGGCGCATGAAGCAGAAGGTGCTTGAGGAGCTCAAGAAGACCTTCAGCCCGGAGTTCCTCAACCGCGTGGATGACATCGTGGTCTTCCATGCCTTGACCCCGGAGGAAATCGAGGCCATCGTTGACCTTGAACTGGGCAAGGTGGCCGCTCAGCTTCACGAGCGCGGGTTCGAGCTGGTTGTGGGCGAGCGGATGCGTCAACTGCTGGCGAAGGAGGGCTATGACCCGGCCATGGGCGCCCGCCCGCTGCGACGAGCGGTCAGGCGACTGATCGAGGACCCATTGGCCGAGTACGTGCTCAGGCTGGACGCCGAGTCCAGCGGCGAGGTGTTCGTGGACGCCGACGAAAACGGCGAGCCGCACTTCCGTTTCGAGCGCACGCTGTTGACGGTCTAGCGCACATCGGCAGGCAAGTCGGAATAAGCGAGGGGGAGCTGGCAGTTTGGCCGGCTCCCCCTTGGCGTTGCCGCGAACCAGTTGGCAGGTCTCAGTCATAGATCAGGATGACATTGCTCAGGCGGCGCTTGGGGATGGTGACGTAGCGTCCGTTGCAGTAGAGCGCACTGGAGGAGCCACCATCGAGGTTGGCGGCGTGCAGACAGCCGAGGCGAAGCATGATGTGGGCCAGCTTGTTCAGGCTGACAGGCGTGTGTACGGTCACGAGCACCAGCTTGCTGTGCCGCGTGAGCCCAATGGCGCTGCGTGAGGCTTTGCCCAGCACCCGGGGGTCGCGGAAGCCTTCCTCGCGCGGGTGCAGGTAGATGCGGCCGTTGCGGACCAGTGTTGGCCCCGTCGTAATGGCGTTGTAGACCCCCTTCCAGTCCAGCTTATGCCCGTAAGTGCCGCTGCGGTACCGGAAGCGCACGTGCCCCTGCCGATCCATCATGATGGTGGTACCCCAGCGACCGTCATACAGGAGCTTGCCGTGGCGCATGACGCTGCCCGTCGGCTGACCATTGAGGATGTGGAAGAAGGTGCCGTTGATCGCTGCCCGCGGTTGATAGCGTTTGACAATGCGGTAGAAGTTCTCGCGGGGGAAGTAGCCGCGTTCCGGGTCGGCGCCGCGGGCCAGCCCGATCACGCAGCGCACGTGGGGCCGCGTGATGTCCACCCAGACGATGTTCGTTCCCACGCCACCGATGAGTCGCCACTCGCGCGCGACCTGAGCACTGCGCTGGACCGTTGTGTTGCGGTACCACAGGAGGGGCTTTGGCCGCGAGCTCACTTCCGGGAGCTTTGGGCTCGGTGTGCGGTCAACGGGAGGCGGCGGGGCAGGCGTAGTTACAGCCGGCTTTCGATAGGCTGATCCCGGCGTCCGGGGGTGTAAAGTCAGGCCTATCGCGAGTGCCAGGACAACGGCGACCGCCAACCAGCCATGGCATCCGCCCTGGAACAGGCCGGAGCGCGGGGCAGCAGGTCTCAACGGCCGAACTCCTCCAGCGCCTGGCGGGCCTGATGGGCGACCTGCTCGTCATCCGATGCGGCTGCCTGCCTGAGCAGCCTCATGCCCTGGGTGCGTTGCCCTGCCTGAACCAGGGTCCACCCCAGATGGTAATGGATGGCGCCCACCTCGGGCCAACGCTTCTGGAGTCCCTTCAAAATGCGGAGTGCCTGCTCGTACTGGCCGTCACGAGCCAGCGCCCATCCCAGCGTCTCGATCAGTTTGGGGTCGTCGGGTACAGCCTGAACAGCCCGGCGAGCCCAGGCCACGGCAGAAGCCGTGTCTAGCTGCTCATCGGCCAGCACCAGCGCCAGGTTGTTCGCGCACAGCGGATGGTCCGGCTCGATCACCAGGGCCTCGCGGAACTGAGCAATCGCTTCGTCCAGTCTGCCTGCCATGTAAAGCTCAGTGCCTGCCACGAACCTCTCCTCGATGGATTCGGGCGCGAGCTCGACGGCCACCAGCGCCTGCCGGGCAGCGTCCTCATGGCGTCGCTGGCTGCGCAGGAACTCGGCGTAGGCCAGGCGGAGACGACCCAGCCGCGGCGCCAGCTCGATGGCCCGCACAAAGCTCTCCTCTGCCTGCTGCGACTGGCCAAGAAGCGCCTGTGACACGGCCAGGGCCCAGTGCAAACGTGGATCACGCCGATGGGTCTGGAGAGCTTCGCGGGCCACGACTTCGGCCTCTGCTGGACGTCCCTGGACGGCCAAGGCACGAGCCAGCAGCGCGGCGGAGTCCGCAGACCTCAGCGCGGCGGGTGGCAGCCGACGCAGCAACCGTTCCGCCGCCTGGGGCTGGCCCGCCTGCAGCAGAATGTCTGCCTTCTGAACCACGGCGGGCAGATAGCCGGGATCGATCTTCAGGGCGCGGTCCAGGGCCTCAGCAGCCTTCTTCCCCATCGCCTTCTCGGCCTGGCCAGAGAGACTCGCAGCCACCAGGGCACGGGTCTGAGCCAGCCGCGTGTAGGCGTCGGCTGATTTCGCGTCAGCCGCCCGCAGTTCGGCACGGGCCAAAGCCTCTCGGCTCCCAAACCGCCGGATCTCTCCGACGACACGCCGGTCTGGTTCGAGTAGGCTGGGGGGCGGGCCGCAGCCGACGCTCGTCAGCAGTGCCAACAGCGCCGCCATGAGGGGGGCCAGGCTACGTGGCGTCATGCCGCAGACGGGTCTCCCGGTTGGGTGGTATAGCCGCATCGGGCCGGGGGTAGCAGTTCGCCTGTCGCGGCTCAGCCTCCTGCCTAGAACTGAGACCCCCGAGGACCACAGGCCGCAGGACGGGGCGGTACGGTACATGCCTCAGCAGATGTCCGGCAGCGGCTACCAGAGTTTCCTGCGAGCATGGCAATAGGGACGGGTGCCTTTTTTCAGGTAGTAGTCCTGGTGGTAGTCCTCCGCCGGCCAGAACTTCCCGGCTGGCGTGACGCGGGTGGCGATCTTCAGACCGCGCGCCGCCAACTCAGCGATGAGCCGCTCAGCGACGATCCTCTGCTCCTCATCGGTGTAGAAGATCTCAGAGCGGTACTGGTCACCAATGTCCGGCCCCTGGCGGTCCACCTGAGTGGGGTCATGGATCTCAAAGAACAGCTTGGCCAACTGCTCGAACGAAACGCGAACCGGGTCGTAGAGTACCTCAACCGCCTCGGCGTGGCCAGTGGTGTGGGTGCAGACTTGCTCGTAAGTCGGATTCTCGGTGTCGCCGCCCATGTAGCCCACCGTCGTGGCGATGACGCCAGGCTGCTGCTGCAGCAGGTACTCCACCCCCCAGAAACACCCTCCGGCGAAATAGGCGCGACCATACTTCACCTGATCCTCAGGCACAAACAGCAGCGACAGGGAGTTCACGCAGTGACGGGTGTCCTTCGGCGTGAAGCCCTCGCCGACGAACACGTGTCCCAGATGACCCCCGCAGTTGGCGCATAGAATCTCGGTCCGCCGACCGTCCGCATCCACCTGACGTTTGACGGCACCGGGGATTTCGTCATCAAAGCTCGGCCACCCACATCCGGAGTGGAACTTGCTGTCGGACCGATATAGCATGGCACCGCACCGGCGACAGGTATACACGCCTGGCACGAAGTGGTCAACATACTCCCCGGTGAAAGGCGCCTCGGTCCCCTTATGGACGATGACGGCTTCCTCTTCCGGGGTCAGCTTACGGTATGGGCGATGGCCGGACGGCGAGTGCATAGGCTCGACCTCACTCTCTGCGGAACGGGCTTCGGGACTGTCACTTGCGGGGGCAGTCTCATCGGCGACAGCAGGACCGGGGTTCTCGCCGGCGTCCCTCGCGCTTGCCGGCAGTAGACTGACGATTAGCCAGACCAGCAGTACCGACAAGGTGGCCGCCAGCAGTAGCCCACTCGGGCTTCGGGGCATTTTGCCGACCTCTCTGGACACGACGCGACCGCACAGCACAGGGGCGGAAACGGCCGCGACGTTATTTAACATACTTACACTGTTTCGACGTCCAGAGAGCAGTGCGAGTTCGGGCCAGGCGGCACAGGCGAAAGGTAGCTGTCGCGCAGGGAAAGTGGGCGGGGCAGGGCGGCGTCAACCGCCGAGCTCCACCATCCTCGCGCGATAGTGCAGGTAGTTGGCGTAGGGCACCTCTTCCGGGGTGCCGTGGTCCACAGTGGGCACGTATCCGCCGCGCTCCCGCATGACGGGGACAATGCGCTCCACCATGGCATCTATGTCCTGCGTGGACCGGGCCAGGACCCGCTTGTCGATCCCGCCGGAGATGACGAGGTCCGGGTAGTCAAGTCCCGTTCGCACCACGTCGCATCCCGAAGCGACCTCGAAGGGGCTCATGGCCGTCATGCCGATGGCCTCGCGGTAGATGGGAATGACCGGATCGCAGAAGCCATCAGTGTCAATCTGCACGTGGAGCTTGCGGGTCTTGTCGATCTGCCGTCCGCGAATGTTGGCGATGAGCTGCTGGTAGTAAGGCAACAGGAACTCCGCCATCATCGGCGGGCTGATCAGGGGACCGTGGTTGTAGCAGATGTCCTCGGCCAGGAACACCTCATCCAGCGTGACCGCCTGCTGGTGGCGAGCGATGACCGCGTCGGCCAAGACCAGCCAGGTCTGCATGCAGTCGTGGATGAGCTCTGGTTGATCATGGAAGGCATAGAGTAGCTCGACGGGCCCGATAAGGCTGCGCAAGTACATGTAGCCGCCGATGACGCGCTGCGACATGATGAACCCCTGGCCAGCGGCCGCACGGGCGGCGCTGAGAGTCTGGTCCAGGTCCGCAAAGCGTCCCGGAGCGGCCGGGTCCAGTCGCCACTTCACGTCCTCTTCCCAAGTCTTCATGTCCCTGACCGGGTGCGACAGGTATTCAGGCATAAAGCCGACACGACGGTCCTTGAAGAAAAGGACGTGGCGGCCGGCATAGTCCTGCGCTACTTCATGGTCGCCACGGTCCTCGATGATCCGCTCCTCGAAGGCGGGGACGAAGGCCGCCTCGCACCAGCCCAGGCCGCCAAGACCATACACCGCCGGGTCGTCGTAGTGGAAGAGCTGAGCATGAGGCACATCCTGAGGCATGCCCTCGGCCGCCCAGCGCTCCAGAGCTCCGGGCATCAGCCAGAACTCCCGGTGGTAAAGCGGTGCTCCGGGCACGAGGTCATAGGCGTCGCGGAGCTTGCGGACGGCTGGCGCCATCTGCTCCCGGGGAACCATTTGATGGATGCCGTCGGGTTGCGTGGACAAGGCGATGCTCCTCAGAGACAGGGTAGATTGAGCCGCGGCTCCCGATGGCGGCGCCAGCGGGCCCGGGCGTTGCGCCCTCAACGCAGTCTGTCGGCTGCCTCCAGTAGCTCGCGCCGGGCCGTCAGTAACACCTCAGGGTCATTCGTGTACGAAGTGAGCTCACCGGCCGGGCCGGCGACCCGAGCCAGGGCCGACGTGAAGGCGTCAGCAGCAGCATCACGCTCGGGCCCGGAGGGGGCCTTGAGGATCATGCGCTCGACGGCGCGAAGCATCTCATAGTCCTCAAACCCATCGCGCAAACGCTCCCAGCGTGTCGAGGCAATGGGGGCTCGATCACCCGGGTAGACGACGAACAGGTCGCCGGCGGTATAAGCTCCGTCGCCTTCTGGCTGGCCAAAGGGGTCCGCAGGCCAGTTGACATAGGACCACCGCAACAGTCCCTGGAATCCCTCCTGCCAGCAGATCCAGCCGATAGCGCGTTGCTCTATGGGCTGTGAGGTGATGAAGCTGTTGGGACGTTCCGGATGGCAGCAGATGTAGGTCTCCACCAGCTTGCCAGCCTGGCGCAGGGCTTTGCCCCAGGCGGCGTCGTACACGTCAGCGCGCAGTTTGAAGACAAAGCGGTCTATGTAGGCCGCCAGCTCCTTGGCCGAGGCCAGGCTATCCAGGGCCACAGTCGTGCGGTGGCCCGGGTCGGCCTGTCTGAGCAGCTCGACGCAGCGCCGGAACCGATCCAGGGTGGGGGGACCATAGACGTCCTGCGGCTCATCGGTAGGGCATATGTAGAAACGCTCCCACCAGCCTTTTTCTCGGCAGTGCTCGGCCAGAGCCCGACCAAAGGCCAGCCACAGCTCATCGAAAAGCGGATCGCCAGGGTTGGCTATCTGCTGCTGATAGTTGCCCTCGGCGTCCAGCCAGGCGATCGTGGTATCGCCGCGCCCGTCGAACATCTGCAGGTATTCGATGAGGCCATCAATGCCAAGGCTCGCGCATAGCTCGACGTACCGGTCGAAGGCCCCGAATCCGAACTCCCAGGCCCCACGGGCATCTCGGCGCCACTCGAAGTGACCGCGACCAACCTGCACCACACTCTGACCGTGCTCCGCCAGGTCGCGCAGAAACGGTTCCATGAGTTGCCAGTGCGCCTCGCTGCCCGCCTCCACACCGTACTGGCGGGCCAGGTGACCGAAGCCCTGCCAGAAATCCACGCGAAACTGCCAGGCGGTGGGGTCAGGAAGCAGCGCCTTGTGGACGCAGACGCGGACAGGAAGTGACTGCGAGACCCCGCTGTCGGGGTCGCTCACGATGACCGTGCCCGCATAGTCGCCGGGGGAGGCGTCGGCGGGGACAGCGATGCTGAGCCAAAGACAGCGGGTCTCACCGGGGGGAGCCGTCAGACCGTCGGGGGGCAGGTCCCGCAGAATATCAGGCCAGAGCTGTCGGCGCTTCTGAGGGTCGTCGGGGGCGATGGCGGGGACGTAATCTACCAAGCGCAACCGCACCGCGTCCGCCGGCAGCGTGGCTCCGTCCGCCCTGCTCAGGGCCGTGACCGCCGCCTGGACACGCAGAGGATCCTTACCGAAAGGGCAGCACCACCACCAGGGCGCTCTCGGTCTCGTTGCGACAGGCGTCCAGGTGCACCGGACGCCCTGCCTCGAGGGCGACCGTGCCGGGCTGCACGAGGTGGGTATCGGGAACCGATGTCAGCATGAACTTCATGTCTGCCCTCCCGCTCTGCCTGGCTGCCCTGACGCGCTGTCCCAGCAGGTCCACGTCCGCTTGAAGCTTGCCGGCATAGGCAACCAGGGCTTCGAGAGCGGCCTGGTCGAGCTGCATCCGCTGGCTGTACTGTTTCACGAGATAACGCCACTGCACGGCCAGGCCATCCATGTCCTGCCGCAAGGCATCCTTGCCGTCGCCGGCAGGAAGCTGCATCCAGTCCCTCATGGTCGCGGCCAGGCTTTTCTCGATCGCGGCGATGACAGGAGCCACCTCGGGGGTTGTCACCGGGTATGGGGCCGTGCGCCACACCGTGTGCCCGGTGGCGTCCGTGAGCGAGAAGGCGAGGGTGGAGAAGCCGTCCTGCTGGATGCGGTAGCGGATGTCCGCGTTCTGCTTCCCACCGGGCGCCAGCGAAACCTTGGTGGCGCCGAAGGAGTCCCCGCGCTTGTCCCGGCCCATGACCCGAGTGTTCACCTTGCAGGTCACTGGCTTGTCGCCGAGGTTGCGCAGGGCCAACTGGGCGGTGTTGTCGCCCAGCCACAGCTTACCCAGGGTGGACAGCTCCGCCAGCGTCGGGGTGGCGCCGAAAACCATGGAGCCGATGTTATCGAGCTCGTGGAAGGACTTCTCGAAGCGGCACCAACTGCTGAACCCGTCGTCCGCCGCGCAGTGCCGACCTACCGCGAACCCCCAGGCAATACCGGGGGCGGGCGGGTAGTCGTTGGCGAATGGGAGTTCCAGCTCCACCGTCCAGCCGCCGGTTACAGTCCCGGCGCGGGCGGTCCAGCGGTAGTCGGCGGCCTTGTCCTTACCCAGCGCGTCGTACTGGGCCTCCTTGGGGTTGACCGCCAGGTGGATGTAGCTCTTGCGCTGGTCCTCGGTGTCAAAGATGAGCTCGAGGGAGTCATCACTCCAGACAGCGCCATCGCGCTCGGTGGCGTCAGCCTTGAGCCGGCTTGGGTCAGGGTGGTGGAGGAGTGCCCCGATGTAGAGGCTGTGGTCGTCGTAGGCTACCCAGACCTCTGTGGCGTGCTCGGGCATGGCTCGGCCGCCGACCATGACAAACGGGGGCAGTGCAGCGGCGCCAGCCCACTCCCCTGGTGCCAGGAGACCATCAGTGATAGGGGGGACCTTGACCTTGGGCACACTGACCACGGGCGGGGTGTAGAAACTGGTGTCGGCGGGCACGGCGGTTGCGCCGAGAGCCAAAGTCAGGGCCGCTGCAAGAGCCACCACGATGCGCATGGCGCACCTCCACGGAGCAGGGATCATCTGCGCTGTCTGCCCGCGTGGGGCCGGGCCAGTCAGGGCAGAGTGTGGGCCGTCTCCGGCCGAGTGATCACTGGGTCACTTCTCTGTCGCCCGGTTGTCCTCCTCCCTCAACGCCAGGGCCAACTGATAGGCCGCCCGACGGTTGAGGACACCCAGGGCCGCAAGGATGTCGGCGGCGTCCCGGACGGACAGTCCCGCCGCCAGCATCCGTCTGAGACCCTCGTGCGGCGGAGGCAGCGCGGGAGTCTCCCCGCGGTCAGGCTCGCAGGGGCCCACCACCAGCACATACTCACCACGGGGCTCCACTTCACCGAGACGCTGGGCCAGCTCGGCAACGGATCCCCTCAGCCACTCCTCGTGCTGCTTGGTGACCTCGCGCCCTATCACAAGCTGCCGCTGCGGTGCGAGCGAGGCCAGTAGCTGCAGCGTCTGACACAACCGGTGCGGGCTCTCGTAGAGCACGAGAGTGTGACCCGTCCGAAGCATGGAATGAAGCTGGCTGTCGGGCTGGCGCGCTGGAGGAAAGCCACCGAACAGGAAGCTGTCAGCGGGGAAACCTGCCACGCTTAGCGCCGTTGTCACGGCGCTGGGCCCTGGCACCGGAACGACAGCGAAACCCTCACCGGCGGCCGCGGCCACCAGCTCCGCGCCGGGATCGGCAATACCGGGCGTGCCGCCGTCGGTCACATAGGCCACCGCTTGCCCCGCCCGCAAATGACGCAGCAGCTTCTCGGCCTTCCGCGGACCGCTGTCGCCGTGATAGCTCTCCACCGGCTTTCGGATGCCGAAATGGCTCAGAAGTTTCCGAGTGCGACGCGTGTCCTCGGCGGCGATGAGGTCCACGGCCTTGAGGGTGGCCACGGCCCGAGGACTCAGGTCCTGGAGGTTGCCCAGCGGCGTGGCGACCACATAAAGCGTAGCGCGGGCGATGCCGTTTGCCACGCCAGACCTCCCGGAAGCTGAGCAGCGCTACTGCAGCATGACGTTCCCGAAGGGGTTCCCGCCCTGGGACTGCTGCTGCTTGTTGAAATCATCCAGCCAGGCCTTGACCTGCGCCGCCAGGGCCTTCTCGCCGAGCGCCTTCAGCCGGGATTCCAACTGCATGTTCACGAACATGTTCTGCTGGGTGAAGGCGGAGGCCCAATCAAAGGCTTGCTTATAGGCCTCGACCGCCTTGGCCTTCTGCTTGAGCTTCTCGTAGAGCTCACCGCGCTGCAGGTGCAACCGAGGCGTACGGACAGCACGTTCGTTGACGGCCAGCTTGTCCAGCAGGTCCACTGCCTCCTGGTAGGCCCCGTCCTCCTGCAGCAGGCTGGCCAGTTCCCAGGTCGCTGACAGGTTGTCGGGGTCGGCCGCCACCGCCTCCTGCAGCAACTGCTTGGCCTCCTGCGTCTTGCCCTCGTCCTGCAGTCGGTAGGCGTTTAGCTCCGGGTCAAAGACGCGGATCTCGGCGGTCTTCTTCAGGTTCTCCCGGTACTCCTGCCACGCCCGCCACTTGCGCTCCTCCTTGAGCTGCGTGCGGAGGGCCTCCTTGTTCTTCTCGAAGTCCTTCGGCAGATTGCTGCGACGGTCAACAACCTTGATGATGTGATAGCCGAACTGGGTCTTGACCAACTCGCTGACCTGTCCCGGCTGCAGAGTGAAGGCCACGTCATCGAACTCCTTGACCATCATCCCCTTCTTGAACCACCCCAGATCACCGCCCTTGGTCGCAGAACCCGGGTCGCTGGAGTTCTCCCGCGCCAGCTTGGCGAAGTCCGCTCCCGACTTGATCTGCTGCAGCAGCTTCTCGGCCTTGGACCTGGCCAGCGCGTCACCGTCCACGGCGGCGTCCGTCTTGCCCCCCTGGGCCGCCTGAGCTTTCTCGGCCTCCTTCTTGGGGTCAATGAGGATATGACTGGCCTTGACTTCGGTGTAGCTGTCCTTGAGGTCCTGATCCGTGATGGTGACGGCCTCCTCGACCTGCTTCTGCAGCTTTTCCTGGATGAGCTGCTCCTTCAGGGCCTCGGGGTCCTTGAACATCTCCTGACGCAACTGGGCTTTGTACTCCTCGAGGCTCATCTTCTTGTTGCGCAGGAAGTCGCGGAGGCGTTTCTTGTCAGGAAAACGCTGTGCCACCACATCGTCTATGGTCTCTTGCTTCTTCTGCTCGATCTCGTCGCCGTTGACCTTGATCTTCTCCTTGCGGGCGGCCTCTCGCAGAAGCGCGGCTTCGATCAGGGAGTCCAGTGTACTGGTCTTGACCCAGCGTTCCTGGGTGAAGTCAATCTCTCCCATGGGACCGTCCATGCGCATTCGCACGTTGGCGTCAAACAGGCCCCGGGTTATCTTCAACCCGTTGACGGTGGCGATCACCGTTCCGCCCCTGGCTTGCATCAGGGCCCGCTGATTGCCGCCTCCGCCGCCGCTGGGAGTGCCAAAGGTGTAGTAGGCGCCCACCAGGAAGATGAGGACGATCAGCCCAAAGACGACCTCGGTCCAGCTCGGCAGGTTCAGCTCTTTCTTGCCGATCTTGACTCTGGCCCGCTTGCGGAAGATCTTGCGCATCCGGACAATGGACATGTATGAGCGCTCCTCAGACCGAGAACCCGGACAGGCCGGGACCGGGCGCAGATGTCACCCTCTGAGTCGGGTGGACCTGCGCTCCATAACGCAAAAGAAGGAGAGCCGACCAATGCCGGCCCTGCGGGCATTATACCCGCCGGTCGGAAGGTTGGCAAGCCACAGGCCATCGGGGGTGCGGTGTCACGGAGGTCCCAGGTGACGCTCCGGCGAAGCCCCCCGCCGTCACAAACGCCTTGGCAAGGCGCGGCGGAACATGTATTCTGGGCTGCGATCGTGGCAGTCCAGTCCCGCGGCAGGAGTTGACTGGCAATTGGCTGATGTCGTCTGTCTTGGCATTCTCGTCGCTGATGTTTTCGCGCGGCCGGTGGATGAGTGGCCTGAACGGGGTCGCCTCTCGGTGGTCCCGGAGATCGGCATCGGTCTCGGCGGTTGTGCCGCCAACACGGGTCTGTCGCTGGTGAAGCTCGGTGTCTCCACCCGGGTGATGGGCAAAGTCGGGGCGGATGGCTTTGGCACCTTCGTAACGGACACCTTGCGGCGAGGGGGTGCTGATACCAGCGGCCTGATCGTGGACGACCAGCCGGGGACTTCCGCCACCATGGTGATGATCGACTCCCAGGGCGAGCGAACGTTCATCCACAGCCCCGGCGCCAATGGCCGCCTGCGCCTGGAGGAGATCGACTTCGCCCTGGCGACGGACTGCCGGATCTTCCACTGCGCCGGGGCCCTGGTCATGGGGGACTTCGATGGGGAGCCAATGGCGGAGTGCCTGCGTCGTGTGCGAGCAGCCGGCGTGACGACTTCGCTGGACACCGTGTGGAACGACAACAGCGGGTGGATGGCCAAGCTGGAGCCTTGTCTGCGCCACACCGACATCTTCCTGCCCTCGCTCGCGGAGGCCCAGAGACTGACCGGCGAGCAAGAGCCCGAGCGCGTGGCCGAGAGCCTGTTGGCGTATGGAATTGGCGTTGTGGGGCTGAAGATGGGCGAGCAGGGCAGCTACGTGCGTACTGCCGACCGGGAGATCCGCATGCCTGCCTTCCGCATCCAGGCGGTGGACGGCACGGGAGCGGGCGATGCCTATGTGGCCGGGTTCCTTCTGGGCACTCTGCAGGGATGGGACCTGGCAGACACCACCCGGTTTGCCAATGCCGTCGGCGCGCTGTGTACCACCGGCATTGGCACCACGGCGGGCGTTCGGGACGTCGCCGGAACCCTGGAGTTCCTGCGCGAACAGGGAGTGCAACTGCACTCCTAGGTACGCGCCCCGGCCATCCCGCGGCGAATGAACTTCGGCGCGACGATAACGTATACGATTGGACGGACGACAACAAACCAGGCAAGGACGATCCAGAATGGAAATGAAGGACAAGGTGCAGGAGGTCATTGATGAGATCCGCCCGCACCTGCAGGCTGATGGCGGTGACATCGAGTTGGTGGACGTCACCGAGGAGAACGAGGTGCAGGTGCGTCTGCAGGGCCGCTGCCGCGGTTGCCCGATGTCGCAGTTGACGATGGCTATGGTCATTGAGCGGACCATCAAGGAACGGATTCCAGAAGTCACGGGCGTGGTCCCGGTCTAGCGTTGCCGCCACCGGCTGGAGACCCGAACGTGTCAGATGGTACCATCGTCGCTGTCTCCGATGTGCACCTGGACCAATGGCAGTCGCAGGAGCCCAGTACCTATGAGGCCAAGTGCAACGCGTTCCTGCGATTTCTGGACTGGGTGAGTGACGGGAGCGACACTGGGCACTTCGTTATTGTCGGAGACTTGCTGGATATCCCCCCAACGGGCAATGGAGCCGACGCTCAACTTCTGGTGCGAATCGGGAGTCGCGTCAGGGCGATGGTGGACAGGGGGGTTACGGTCCACTACCTGTCGGGCAATCACGACATCGGCCTCGCCGGGGTGGCTTTCTCATTTCCTGGCATCCCGGTTGAGATTGCCTCGCGGACGGTACTGCAGAGCGGACCCAGCGGTGTTGCTTTTGAGCACGGCCACCTCCTGGATGCGTGGCTGTGGGAGTTCGCGCAACGTCATGCGGCGCGGCGAGACACATATCTTCCCGAGGTGACCACCGCCTGGTTTCACAGCGAGGGGCCGCTGCCCGAGGTTGCCGATGCGGTCAACGCTTACCTCCATGGCACGCTGGTGGATGCCCTCCAGTGGCGCCCGATGACCACGGGCTTCACAGCCGAGGAGCAGCGATGGGGCATCCGGGTCATGAGCTCGTTGCTGGATGACGGCTTCGCTGATGTGGCGGGGCAGGGCGCTAACCCGCCATGCCAGGAGGAAATATGGGCCAGCATTGGCCGGCTGGGCCTTCGTAAAGAGGACCTGCAGGGTGAGGGGCCGTTGCCCGAAGCGGCCAGCGAGCTGTTCTGGCTTCTGGGAAAGTGCTACTACTCTCCTCTGCCCTGGCGACGGGCTGCCTGTCGCCGGCTTGCAGCGTTGCGCCAGCAGCAGCCGCAACTTGGCGGCCTCGTTATGGGCCACACCCATGCCGCCGACTGTTTCGACTGGCAAGACGGAGACCAGCCATTGCATTACGCCAACTGTGGGACCTGGCTCGGCGAGTCCGGAAGCTGCGTTGTGGTGCGGGACGGGGAGATCACCGTGCACCGGCGCTCCTGGGCCGACTGGCTGCCCTAAGTTCACTATCGACCAAGAGGTGCCGACGACATGAAGTTCTTTATTGATACGGCGAACATCGATCAGATCCGCGAGGTGGCGTCATGGGGTATCGTGGACGGGGTCACCACCAATCCGACCCTCGTGGCTCGCGAGGGGAAGGCCTTTGAGCCGACCATCAAGGAGATCTGCGCCCTTCTGCCAGACAAGCCTATCAGCGCCGAGGTCGTGTCGGTGGACGCGGAGGGCATCATCAGGGAAGCCAGAGAGCTGGCGCAGTGGGCCCCGAATGTGGTCGTGAAGATCCCCTTCATCAAGGAAGGCATGAAAGCCCTGCATGTGGTGGCCCAGGAGGGCATCCGCGTCAACTGCACCCTCATCTTCTCGGCAGCGGCCGGACTCATCGCCGCCAAAGCCGGGGCAGCCTTCATCTCGCCCTTCGTAGGGCGGCTCGACGACATCGGGCATGACGGCATGGAACTGGTGCGCCAGTTGGTGCCCATCATGGACAACTACGACTTTGACACCGAGATCATCGTGGCTAGCGTGCGCACTCCCGCTCACGTCATCGAGGCAGCCATGCTGGGAGCCGATATTGCCACGGTGCCCTTTGATGTGCTGGACAAGCTGTTCAACCACCCCATGCGTGACCTGGGCCTGGCCAACTTCCTGAAAGACTGGGAGAAGTACCGCGCTGCCCAGGGGTAGCCTGCGGTCCGTACGTGACAGGGCCGGAGCCACTCGCTCCGGCCCGCTGGCTTTCCCGGGGCAGCACTCATCTACTTCCCGAAGACCCCTGACAGCAGCATCAGCCCGGCCAGCACCGGCATCGTGCCCGCGACCTTCGGCAAGGTCAGCGGCTCGTGCAGTACGGCAACCCCCAGCACCAGCGCGATGGCGGGGTAGCTGGCAGTGAAGGGCACCACACGGGAAGCGTCGGCGTGCTTTATGGCGAGGAAGTAAAACGCCTGGCCCAGGGCCGAGGCCAGCACCGCCCCCGCGGCGAGAGCCCAGAGGTTACTTCCGGGCACGGTCTTCAGGTCCCGGAAAGCCCCGCTGACGGCAGCGTAGGTGAAGGCAAGCACTGTCGCCACCCCCAGTCTCACCACAAGGGCCACCACCGGGTTGGCTACCCCGCGCATCCCGAGCTTGTCAAAAATGGCGGCTGAACCCCAGCACAGCATGGCCAGAACGGCACCCGTCAGCGCCGATGAGTTCATGGCGTTCCACCCTCCCAATGGGTCCCGCTTGGCTGCGACGTCTCACATCTCGTGTACCACGTCGCGGATAGTAGGCCAGAGCCGCGAATAGAGCTCATACAGCGGCGTATAGGCCGCATGGCGCTGGGCGTCAGGCCGGTAGATATCGCGCTCCTTGACCAGCATCGCCACGGCCTCGGCCAGGGACGCGTAAGCACCGCTGGCCACGCCCCCCAGCATCGCGCCCGCAAGGCACCCGCCTTCAGTGACGTCGAGCGTGGAGACTTCGTGCCCGGTGATGTCGGCCTTGAGCTGCAGCCACACTGGACTGCGACTGCCGCCGCCTGTCGCCCGCAGGCGCTGCATCTGCACCCCTGCCCGCTTCAGGCCCTCGATATTCAGACGTAGCTCGTAGCAGATGCCCTCCAGCAGCCCCTTCACGAAGACCTTTTCGTTACAGCTCAGACTCAGCCCCAGGACCGCGCCCCTGGCCAGCGGGTCCATGTAGGGCGTGCCGGAGCCGGCGAAGTATGGAATGGTGAAGAGGCGCGTTGGCTCCTCGGGCAGTCCTGACAGGATCAGCTCGTAGACATCGCGGCCCTCCGCCGCGGCCTGAGCCTGATAGCGCGCACCGAAGTTGTCCCGGTACCAGCGCAGGATGCTGCCGCTGCTGTAGTTGAAGGCCAGGCTGCAGTACAACCCGTCCACAACATGGGGGTAGCAGCAGTAGTTGGCAGTGCGCATGGCCTCGGTGAGAACCGGCCGCTCGAAGGCCACCGTGATGCACTCCACGGTGCCCATCCCATCCACAGCCAACCCCTCCTCGATGATGCCGGCACCCAGTGCGTTCATGGGCTGGTCATGGCCCCCAGCGACGACGAGGCACCCAGCCGGCAGGTTCAGGGTGGATGCTGTCGCCGCCGGCAACTCACCGACCACCTGGCCCGGAGCGATGGGCTCGGCAAAAAGCGATGGGTCCACACCCGCGACCCCCAGCAGCTCCTCAGACCAGCACTTCTGCACCACATCGAAAGCCATGGTCCGCCCCGCCAGAGTGTAATCCAGGCGCGGCTCCAGGCCCAGTTTGGTGAATATGACGTCCGGCCACAGCAGGTACTTCCAGACCCGTTCATGGATGTCCGGGCGCACCTCCGCCATCCACTGCACCTTCGGCAGGGTGAAGCTGGGGTGGATGGGCATCCCGGCGATCTGGAAGACGCGCTCCGCTCCGAGGGTCTCGTGCCAGCGACTCGCCTGCGCGACGGCGCGGTTGTCGGGCGACACGATGGAGTTGTAGAGGAACTCCCCGTCCCGTCCGACCGGTGTGAAACTCTCCCCCATGGCCGAGATACTCAAGGCTCGCACAGGCTCGCCGGCGGCACTGGCGGCCTCAGCGATGACCTCCTGTACGCCCTGCCAGACCCGCGCCGGGTCCAGCTCGATCCATCCCGGCTGTGGGTAGATCTCCGGGTACTCCCGGTAAGCGCGGGCCAACTGCCGCCCGTCCTCGGCAAAGACTACGGCCTTGCAGCCCGTGCTGCCAACATCAAGTCCCATGAGTGCCACAGGCAACCCTCCTCACCGGACTGGTCGTCTCAGACCAGCTTTCGCTCCCAGTACTCGCACACCAGCTCCGTCTTGCGCGCCGCGATGCCGGTGTACTGGGCCGGGTCGCGCAGGACCGCAAGCTGCTCTTCCGTGAACTGCGCCAGGTAGGGCTGCAGTTCCTGATCGGCGAAGAGCACCTCGCCCAGGGGCCGGCCAGTCTGTTGCGCCTGGAGAGTCAGCTTCCGCACGGCCTCGTGGGCATCGGGATGGCCGTGGGCGGCCAGCAGGATGTAGGCCGGTTCGGCGGCGATCATCCCCTGGGTCAGGGCGAAGTTGGCGGCCATGCGCTCCTTGTCCGTCACCAGACGGCTCATGATCCGGTGCAGGCGGCGCGTAGTGGAGACCAGGCCCACAATGACCTCCGGGATGAAACGCGCCGAGGCGGAGTTGGTCAGGTCGCGCTGGTGCTCCGAGATCTGGTCCATATAGACCGTTATCATGCGCGGCATGAAGGCCTTCCACATGCTCTTCACGTTCTCGAAGTTCCAGGGATTGCGCTTGTGCGGCATGGTTGACGAACCAACCTGCTGGGCCTCGAAGGCCTCCCCCACCTCGCCGATCTCCGTCCGCTGCAAGTTACGCATGTCGTCGGCCAGGTTCGCCAGAACCCCGAAAGCCGAGATGAGTGCGTGGACGTAGTCCGTTACGTACTCGGCCTCGACGATCTGGGTGGAGTGCAGAGAAGGCTTGAGGTCCAGCTCGGCCAGCACCTCGGTCTCAAAGCCCACCGGATCGTCAAAGAACAGCCCCGAGGCGTTGTAAGCCCCGACAGCGCCGCTGATCTTGCCGCGCATGTCCTCCGCTGCCTGTCTCAGACGCTCGATGCGCCTCCCCAGGCGGCTTACGTACTCGGCAATGGCAAAGCCGAAGGTCACAGGCACCGCGTGTTGGCCGTGGGTCCGGCCGATCTGCAGGGTGTCTTTCTCACGCCGCGCCAGGTCAATGAGCACGCGCTGCAACTCGATGAGCTGCGGCACGATGACCCTCAGGGCGGCCTGCTTCAAGCGCCAGGCCGTGGCCGTGTCCACCACGTCGAAGCTGGTCAGAGTGAAGTGGACATAAGGCCGCGCTGCCTCGCTCACCCGACGCTGGATGCAGTTCACCAGCGCGCGGATGTTGTGTTGGATGCGCGCTTCCTCGGCGGCCACTTCCTCGGGAGTGATCTGCTCCACCGCGGCGGCCACCTCGTCAGCGACTGCCTGTGAGCAGATGCCCCGACGAGCCAGCACCCGGGTGGCGGCGGCTTCCACCATCGCCTCCGAAGCGACTCGCCCTCGTTCGGTCACATACGGGTCGAGAACCTCCTGCAGCGCCCTATCCTGTCCGTAGTAGCGGAAGTCCAGGGGGGAGACACTGTCGAATAGGCTACGTTCAGACATCCTTGGTCACCTGGTCTGGGTCAGTTGGTCACACGAAGCATGGCGACACCCGACGGGTATGTCAGGGGCTGGGTCTGACGCTCTCGCTGCGCCTCGCCGGTGGGCAGAACGCGCGTAACAGTCACCTCCGGGCGCAACTGCGGGAGGCGGAAGGTCACCCCCGGCGTGTCACAGTAGAAGGTCCATACACCGCCCTCCACCAGAAGCTCCCAGACACCGTTCACGAGGTGGACGGCCAGCACCTGCTTGCCATCCAGGTCCACAGTGGTGGGCGTCGCCGCAGGCTCACCGAGCGTCGTGACTGGAGGCTTGCCCAGGGCGGTCAGGGAGAAGGTCGTGCGCTCCGGATTGGTGTGGTGGAGCTGCTTCGTCTCGTCGGTGTTGGTGGCTGTGCTGGTCAGCTTGAGCACCCAGCGTGTCGAAGCGGCCACGGGTCTCCCGTCAAGGCTGACCCAGACCAGAGCGCCGATGGGAGTGGCCGTGGTCAGGCTGAGCTGGGGCGTCCGGGTCAGGCTCGCCTGTCGCAGCGAGCCCGCGATGACCTGCGCCTGAGGGGCGTCCACCAGCAGGAGCTCCGCGTCTACCAGCCGCCTGACCTGCCCGGTGTCGGACACGAAACGCCCCGTGTCCACCATCTCATTGCCAACGGGGGCATTGTGAAGCTGCGCCAGGGCGTCCAGGGCCACGCGCAGTTGCTGCGCCGCGCCCAGTCTGCGGAAGACGTAGTTGCTGCGACGCATATCGCGGAAACCCAGACAGGTCTCGCCGTCCTCGCCAATGCCGATGGGCCGGTAGTCTTCATGGTGCTGAACGTCGGCCAGCAGGTAGCCCGGTGAGGCGCTCAGGCGATGCCTGCTTCCGGCAGGGAACATGGTGCCGCCAAAGGTGAAGTACTGAGTGCGCTCGGGAACGGTCGCCACGTCGTACCCGCTCAGTTGGTCCGGGGACTGGTCGCGCCGGTGGTCGAGAAGGTCGGAGGCTGGCCAGTTGCCGCAGATGACCGTCCGGTCACCCTTGTAGGCCGACCCGCTGGTCCGTCCGGAGGCCAGTACCAGGTCCGGGGCCTTAGCCAGCTCCTGGTCAAAGAACAGGCTGGAGAGCTGGCTCACCCAACCCAGCTTGTAGACCTCCGTCGGGTACGGCTGGTGCGTGGGGTAGTGGGTATCCACTGCCGAGTAAGCCACAGCGACCTGCTGCTGTGCGGGAGCTACCTGCCGTTGCAGGAAGATCGAGGCTGCCATTCCGGCCAGACCCCAGCGCGCAGGGTCGCAGCGTACGTCGAAGAACTCCAGTTGCCGCTGCCCAGGCTTCACGTCGTAGGTGAACAGTATGAGCGCGTCGAGGTCCTGCAGCGCGCCGTAGACGGCGGCCTCAAGGAAGCCGGCGCCCCGGAACTTGTTCGGCCAGCAGTAGTTCCACTCACGCACCGCCAGCGGTTTGCCATAGACCCGGCTGGCACAGACACGCGGCACGAAGGACTCCAGGCGCGGGTCTGCCAGCGGGTTGACGTTTTCAAAGAACGCCGGCAGGTGCCATTCGTTGCCTCGCTGCCACGAAGGGTGGTCATAGTAGAAATTGCAGCCGATGAAGTCCAGCTCCTCGGCCACGGAACGCAGGTCGGAGAGGTGCAGAAAGTCCGTCACCGCGGTGAGCGGCTGGTCCACGCCATGGCCGCGCAGGTAGTCCCGCATGGCCCGGAAGTACTGGCGGTGCAGGTCGGTCAGGAACAGACGCCGGTCCGCAACGCGGCCGGTCTGTCCGGCTTCCGGGTCCGCGTTGGGGGGCTGGTCAGCACTCCCCTCGCCCGGACGCGCGGGATCCGGGAAAAGCTGCACTGTCCCCTGTTCCAGGGCCTCCCCGGGCAGCAGGCCACAGCGGCTGTCGGCATCGGTCCATGCCTCGGCCAGCGTGGGCGTGTCCCCGTACCTGCCGAGAAGCCACTCGTTCCACCGGCGCTGCAGCTCGTCGCGGTAAGGGGCAACCAGGTCACGCCAGTTCCTGGCGACCGCAAAGAAGCCATTCTCGTCGCACAGCTCGATGAGAGCCACCGTCGGGTCAGCCCCGTAGGACAGGCCGGTGTAAGGGTTGATGTGCTCCACCAGGAACTTGCGGGCGTACTGCTGCTGCAGCAGGATGAGACGGCGGTCGAAGAAGGCATAGGGCTTTGCCCCGCGCCCCAAAGCTGCCGCGTTGGCGACCTCCTCCGATTCGTAGAAGGTGCGGTAGTCAAGGAGGTCAAGGTATGCGTAGATGCCGCGTTTGCCCAGCTCGGCGATCCAGTAGTCCAGCAGCGCCAGCTTGTCGTCGGCGAGGCGCTGCGCCGTGCCGGCGCTCTCAGCCGGTAGCAATCCCTCCACATCGTCCAGATGGTGGAAGCGAACCAGGTTGAAGCCGGCCCGCTCGATGGCGGCGATAGCCCGGTCCACCACTGGCCTGGGTGCAAACACCGAGCCTTTGGCTACGTTGATGCCCCAAAACCGTGCGCGAGTTCCGTCCTCGAAATAGAAGTGCCCATCAGTCCCGGCAAACACTCTCCCGTGCGATCCGGTGGGACGGTCGTGAAGAGCGCTGAAATCGGCCAGCGAGCTGTCCGGGAAGTCGGTGGCGTTGGGGTCCAGACACAGGGCGGAGGGGGGGGCAGCCGGCTGCGCCGCGAGCGGCATCGCGACCACGGCCAAGAGCACGACGACAGAAAGCAGGACACGCGACATACTCAAAGCACCCAGTCCGGAGGGTAGAAAACAGTCGGTTCGGGGCGGAAAACCCGGTGCTCACTGAGGGCGGAGATGGTGTCCATGCGCAGGCCGCGCTCAACCAGGGCGGGCAGCAGTAGGGGCAGCACCTCGCGCGTCTCATCGTAGCCGTTGTGCAGCAAAACGATGCCATTGGTCCCTATGTTGTTCAGCATCTTAGGCAGGATCTCTGGCCCCGTCTCGCCGGCGTACCCAGAGATGTTCTCGGTCCAGAAGACCGCCGTGAAGCCGGTGGCTCGCACGGCTGCCTGCACCTGACTGTCATACTTGCCACCCGGAGGACGAAAGAGCGTGACGAACTGCCCGCAGGCGCGTCGCAGCATCAGTCGGCTCATCACCAGTTCGCGCTCGACGGCCAGCAAACTCAGCTCCCGCTGATTGGCATGGGTGTAGGAGTGGCTGCCGATCTCATGTCCGCGTCGCACTATCTCCCGGGTGAGTTCGGGGTACATCTCCGCCTGCCGCCCCACCAGAAAGAAGGTGGCCTTGGCCCCATACTGATCTAGCAGGTCCAGTATCCAGGGGGTGAGCACCGGGTGTGGCCCGTCATCGAAGGTCAGAGCCACGTGGTTCCCGGGCACCAGCGTGTGGACTTCGCAAGGGACCTTTCTTTGCGTCAGGCCAAGCTTGTCGTAGGCAAGCGCCAGATCGGCGCGAGTGCCCGCAAGGCTGGGTCCGTAGGAGAAGGCATACTCAAAGGCATCCACCGCCTCGGGCAAGCGACCTGTCGCTTCCAGGGCGTGGCCCACTAGCTGGGCCCGCAGCAGGGGCTCGGCGCGCAGGCATACCAGCGAGGACAGCAGGTCCGCCACTTCCTGCCGGGTGCGGTCCTCCTCCGCCGCCAGGGTCCGTTGACCATTGCTCACGTTCACGATCACTGTCGCCCACCGCGTGAGCGCGCCGTCGGCGCCATAGCCGTCCACGCGGATCTCACGCAATCCCTCCTGGCAACCAGTTGTGTCTACCCAGACGCGGAAAGGAACCGCGTTGGTCATGCCCACGAACTGCCCGTCAACCAGCACCGCTATGTACTGGATCTGCGCCTCTGGCGCCGCCTCAACGCCCACTTCGACGCGACCGCTGACCTGCTCACCAGGTCGTGGCCACAGTATACGGAACTGGGGGTCGCCGTGGCTCAAGCCCGAGTCCAGCGCGGCGGGCGCCAGACCCCCGGCTCCGCCGCGAGCCAGCAGCCGACGCTCAAGCTCATCCCGTCCATGGTCGCGATAGTACTGACACGAGGGCGCGAACAGGGGCGACTCCGCCACCACGCCAATGCCGTCCCCGTCATCGTGGCGTACGGGGGTGGCCAGAAGCTCCAGCACCTCGCCGGGCTTGCCCCGGGCCAGAGCGGCAGCCGCCAGGGCCTGGCGCGCCAACTCGTCCTGAGGGTCCTCCTGAAGTGCCTGGTGCGCCAATGTCTCAGCCTGCGTGTACTTACCCACAGCGCAGGCGATATGGGCTGCCGACGCCCGTACGGACCCCGGTTCGGGCACATCGGTGGTCAGGGCCTGTTCGTAGTCGGCCCAGGCGGCCTCAAGGTCTCCTCGCAGGTAGTGCGCCGAACCGCGGCCGCAGAGTGCGGCGCCCAGGCCAGCGTCCAGGCCCAACGCATGGGTGAAGCTGGCGATGGCTGCCTCCTCAAACCCGGCCAACAGGAGGGCGGTTCCCTCTCCGGCTGCAGCTACGGCGCACTCCGCGTCCGCCGCAGCGGCCTCGCGGAAGGCTTGGGCGGCCTCGGTCCAGCGTGCACCGACCAGGTACCGGCACCCATCCCGCAGACGGTCGGTGACCACGGAGGCCTGTCCGGTGGCGGCCACCAGCACAAGCATGCCTGTGGCCGACCAGCATAGAAGGGTACGGCGGCGCAATGACGTCAAGCGCTCCCTCCCGAGGGTGAAAGCCGCAGCGTGTGGGCCGCGGAACTCGCCAGCTCAATCAGGGCGCCATCAACGCACACGCTCAGCCGCCCCGTTGCCGACAATCCCACAACCCTTGCTCGCACTTCGCTACCGCGCACGGTGACTGTCACATCCTGGCCCATCGTCACGTCCAGAGCTTCCTGGGCGGCGACAACAGCCGCAGCTTCGCCTGCCAACAGGATACCATACCAGCGGTCCAACTGGTTGAGCAGCATGCACAGGGTTTCCTCTCGCCCCAGGGCCGTCCCTGTCGCCTCCTCAACGGTAGTCGCAGCCGCGGCAGGAAGGCCGAGTGCCCCGCTCGTCCCCAGCAGATTGACCCCGATGCCAACGACGGCGTACTCAGGCAGTCTGGCTTCGACGAGAATGCCTGCCACCTTGCGTCCTGCCAGCAGCACGTCATTGGGCCATTTTGTCTGAAACGGCGCGCCAACCAGGGCTTCCAGCCCCCGGGCCACGGAGACCCCGCAGACGCCGGTCAGTAGCTCCCACCGGGCCGATGGGAGAGAGGGTCGCAGCAGCACAGTGAACAGCAGGCCAGCCCCTGCCGGACTGACCCACTCACAACCGCGCCGTCCCCGGCCAGCGGTCTGGTGATCGGCGATGACCACCGTTCCCTCGGGGTGGCCGGCGCGCGCCAGGTCGGCGGCGACATCATTGGTGGAGGTGATCTCCCTGAAGTACATTACTGGTCCGCGTAATCGCTCGCCCACAAGCCCAGCAGCGACTGCGGCGGTGTCGAGGCCGTTCATGTTTCGTCCTGGCGGGGATTGTCCAGCCGAGCTCAGGTGGTGAGTTTCCATTCCACCAGGTCGCAGATGATGTGCCCGATGGCGATGTGGGCTTCCTGAACGCGGGGCGTGTCGTCACCGGGCACGCAGAGGCATATGTCGCACCGCGCTCGGAGGTCGCCACCATGGTCGCCCGTCAGACCGACGACTGTGGCGCCCCGGGCCCGGGCTGCGTCTGCGGCCAGCAGGCAGTTGGGCGCCTTGCCACTGGTGCTGAACACCACCAGCACATCACCGGCCTTCAGGTGCGCCTCCACCTGCCGCGCGAACACCTGTTCATACCCGTAGTCATTGCCGATGGCAGTCAGGACGGAGGTGTCGGTGGTGAGCGCCAGGGCACGCCACGCCGGTCGCTCCCGACGGAAGCGCCCCACAAGCTCGCCCGCCAGGTGCTGGCAGTCGGCGGCACTGCCCCCGTTGCCGCAGAAGGCCACCAGCCCTCCCGAACGCAAAGCTTCGGCTACCACTGTGGTCGCTTCAGAGATCTCCGGGGCCAGGTCCATGGTTGCCTGTAGCAGCGTCGCGCTGGCGGCCAGTTGGCGCCGCACTTCATCCTGGATATTCATGGCACTTTCCATCTATCCGTCCGGTGGCTAAGACTCTTCGCGCGGCTGCACGAAGACCTCGGTGACCCAGTACTCTTCCTGCAGGTTCGCCGCAATCCCCACGCCCATCAACTGAAAGTCCGGATGCAGGATGTTGGAGCGGTGCCCAGGGCTCTTCATGAGTCCTTGGTGGGAGTCATTGACCGCCATGTCGTTGAGACGGCACGAAAGCCCCCACCGCCGACAGATGTTCTCGGCGATGCAGCGGGGGCGCACACCGAAAACGCGCACGTACCGGTCGGCGACGTTGCCCATGCCCTCGACCGGTGAATCATGCCCGTAATACTGCAGGTCACGCATCTCCTCACTGTGCTGCCTGGCGACGCGTCCAATGACCATATCCGGCAGAAGCAGGCGCAGCTTGTGGAGTCGGCGTTCCCGGTTGATCAGGAAAGTGAGATTGGCTTCCTGGGCGATGATCACCTTCCTCAACGCCTGTTGTTCCTCGCTGGCACCGGGCGGGCAATCGCCCACCGACGCCGCCTGTACCGCCATGTAGCACTGTCGGGCGAGCTCGTCCTCTCCGCGAAGCTGGTGGATCACGGCGAGGCCCGCCTGGGGGTCGGTCCAGGTCGGGGCCAGGGCCATGGCGTCCCGCCAGGCTTTCTCGGCGCCATCCACGTCTCCCTGCTGCCATCGGTCCCGGGCCAGGGTCGCCGCTTTGACGGCCGCAGCGGGGATGGACGGAGCGGCGACACCCTTGGCCCAGCAGAGCGACAGGCCGACGCTCCAGACGCCGGCGAACGCTGCGGCAAGGATCCACCGCCTGCTCAGGCGCAGAAGCCATGCCTCCCTTCGGCAGCCAGCAGTGCCGCCCCCAGGGCGCCTGTCATCTGCGGCGCCTCTGGTCGCAACAGAGGTACGCCAAGAGCCGCGGCCAGAGCCGTAGCCACCGGGTCGTTCAATGCTACGCCGCCCGTGAAGGCCACCGGTGGCTGTAAGCCGAGTCGCCACACCAGCGCCGCCACCCGCTGGGCGACGGCGGCACACAGGCCAGCAGCCACGTCCGCAGGCGGCGTCCCCTGGGCCAGCAGGCCGACAACCTCACTCTCCGCGAAAACAGTGCACGTGCTGCTGATCTGAGCGGGACACCTGGAGTGCTCTGCCAGCTCAACAAAGCCCGCGAGGTCAGTGCCGAGGGCTGCTGCCATGACCTCCAGGAAACGCCCGGTACCCGCCGCGCAGCGGTCGTTCATCTCGAAGTCCAGCACTCGTCCCCCCTCGTCCAGGACAATGGCCTTGCTGTCCTGGCCGCCCACATCCACCACCGTACGCACCTGCGGCAGTAAGTGATGTACCCCACGAGCATGACAGGTAATCTCAGTAATTCTTCCAGAAATGAGACTGACTGCGCCCCGCCCGTACCCAGTACCGACCACGGTGGTCACACCATCCGGCTGCAGACCTGCCTGGGCCAGGGCTTCGCGCAGTGCCCTTTCCCCGGCTGCTTCGGGGTTCGTCGTCCCGGTCACCAGAGCCTGACCGAGGACGCGCAACGAGGAGACGGCAAGCACCACCGCTTTGGCGGTCAGGGAACCGATGTCCAGCCCGCAGACGATCGCGTTCTGGCCCGATGTCACCGGAGGAACCGAAGCCATAGCCACAAAGTGGACACAACCAGGGCCACGAGGGTCGCCGGGACCCCGTACTTCATAAAGCGCGCGAAGCTGATCTTGTGCCCAGAGCGGCCCGCAAGACCCGCGACCACGACGTTGGCGGAGGCGCCGACCAGCGTGAAGTTGCCACCCAGGCAGGCCCCGAGAGACAAGGCCCACCACAATGGCAACACGTCCGGCGCGTGCGCGGCTTCCAGCACGGAACCAGCCTCCGGGTGGAGTCCACGGGCCAGGCTGTGGATCAGGGCAGCCATGGTCGCCACAAAGGGGATGTTGTCCACGATGCCCGAGGCTACGGCGGAGAACCATAGCACCAGCAGTGTCATGGCGGCGAGGTTGCCGCTGGTCAGCGTCAGAATGGCCTGCCCCAGCATGGCCACCACACCCGCCTTGACGAGGGCGCCAACCATAATGAAGAGGCCTATGAAGAAGAAAATGGTGCTCCACTCCACCTGGTGTAGAGCCTCTTCGGGCCCGCCGTGGTGCAGCAGCAGCAACAGCGCCGCCCCTCCCAGGGCGACCGTGCCCGGCTCCAGGCCCAGGAGACTGTGGAGAAAGAAGCCCAACAAGGTCAGGGAGATAACCACCAGCGCCCGACGGAGCAGTTTGATGTCCGTAATCGCCTTGCTTTCGTCGAAGGCCAGCACGCTGGCCTTGCGCTCCGCCGGCACCTGGATGCGTTTGCCCAGGACAAGGCGGATACCCAGCAGCAGGATGATCATCAGCGCCAGCACCGGCGGTCCGTCATACCGCAGGAAATCCGTGAAGGGGATCCCGGCTGAGGAGGCGATCATGATGTTAGGCGGGTCGCCAATGAGGGTAGCTGTGCCACCAATGTTGCTGGCCAGTACGACGCAGATCAGGCAGGGCACCGGGCTGACCTTGAGCGCATCGAAGACCAGTATCGCGACCGGCGCGATCAGCAGGACAGTGGTGACATTGTCCAGCAGGGCCGAGAGGACAGCCGTGATGGCGCACATGACGATGATTATGCTGACCGGCTCACCACGGACGACCTTGGCCGCCTTGATCGCCAGCCACTGGAAAACCCCGGTGTGGCGGGTGATATTGACGATGATCATCATGCTGATGAGCAGAAAGATGGTGTTCCAGTCAACGCCCTCGATCTCACCGGCGCCGTGGAGCGCTTCGTGCTGATCAATGAGCCCCGTCAGCAGCATGACTGCCGCTCCGCCCAGGGCGACCGTTGTTTTGTGGATGCGCTCCGAGGCGATAAGACCGTAAGCCAGGAGGAAGATGACCGTGGTGGCAGCCTGGGTCTGCGTCATACACGTCAGGCGCAGCGCCACGTAGACCACCAGACCTGCCAGTCCCAGCACGAACCCCGCGCGCGAGGGAACACGAAAGCGCTTCAGGGCCAAGACCACCAGCGTCGCGGTCAGTACGGTGGCGGATAGCTCCCAGGCCGTCATGACGGGGTGCCTGCCGCGCCGTCCTGGGCTACCAGCGCCTTCAGCAGTTGAGCCCGGGAGATGACCCCCAGTAATCTGCCGGCGGAGACCACGGGCAGGCAGCCTCTCTCACATTGCGCCAGAACCCGGATGGCCTCGATGAGCGAATCAGTGGGCTCCACCACGCCACCGGGCTCCAGCCGCGCGACAGTGGAGACAGGGAGGGAAGCGATGGCGGCGAAGTGCACGTACTGGTCAGCCACAGCATCGGGGATGAAGCTGTAGTCCTCCACACTGGCCAGATGCTGGGGCAGCATCAGGCGCGGGGTCTCGCCCACCGACAGCACTCCGACGTGGAATCCATCGGCGTGGGACACCGGCAGAGCCCCGCACGCTGAGGTGAGCAAGCGGTCTACGATCTCCCCAATCGTGTCCGCGGGGCTCACCGAGCCGTGGCCTTTCTTCATCAAGTCGGCGGCAGTCATCGTGTGTTCCGGCTTTCGTGGAGTGACCGGGCGCGATTATAGCAGTCAGCGGAGACCGAGGTCAACGCGAACCGGCTGTAGCACGAGTCGGCAGAAAGGTCTCACTCGGGGCAAGTTGCGTCGGGTTCGCTGTCTCGCCCGGCCTTGGCCTCCTCTTCACCTACCGGAACGATCACGGGCAGCACCATCGGCCGTCGCTCGGTCAGGTCATACAGGAGTCGGCTGACGGACGACCTGACCAGGGCGTAGAGCGCCTCGAAATCCCGTTCGCCGGTGGCGGCGTACTCGCGTGCCAGCGATACCAGATGGTCCTGGACCTGCCGGACGAGCTCGGTCGCCTCATCCATGTAGACAAAGCCCCGCGAGTAGATCTCGGGCGTCGCCAGCAGCTCACCGCTCGTTCGGTCCACGACCAGCACCGGGAGGAAGATTCCCTCCTGCGAGAGCAGTTGCCGATCGCTGAGCACCACATCACCCACGTCGCCGATGCCGAGCCCATCCACATTGACCGATCCGGCAGGCACGTTCGGACCCCGATAGGCCTTGCCCTGGCGAAACTCCAGCGAGGCCCCGGGCCCGAGCAGGAAGATATGGTCCGTGGCCATTCCCATTTCCACGGCCAGGTCGCGGTAGAGCGAAAGGTGTCGCTGATCGCCATGGATGGGCACGGCGTACCGCGGTCGGGTGAGGGAGATCATCAGCCGCAGCTCATCCTGATAGGCGTGGCCGGAGGCATGGACCCCCTCTTCGGTCCCGTAGAGCACCTTCGCACCCAGGCCAAACAGGCGGTTGATCGTGCGCCAGATGAGAGACTCGTTGCCCGGGATGGGTGTCGCGGACATCACGACCGTGTCCCCCGGCACGATGCGCACCTGCTTGTGGGCGCGTCGCGACATGCGGGCCAGGGCGGACAGCGGCTCGCCCTGGCTACCGGTGGTCACGATCACCACCTGCCGAGGCTCGAACTCGTCAATCTCCTCGATCGCTACCACCGACCCTTCGGGCATGTCGAGGTAGCCGAGTCGCGCTGCGGTGGCGGCGATGCGCTCCATGCTCCGCCCGGTGATAGCCACTACCCGCTCGCAGGCGATGGCCTGGTTGATGATCTGCTGCACCCGCCCAACGTTGGAGGCGAAGGTGGTGACGATTACCCGCCCGGACGCCTCCCGCATGATGCGTCGCAGGTTCTCGCCGACGACACGCTCCGAGGGCGAATGGCCGGGACGCTCGACGTTGGTGCAGTCGCAGACCAGACACATAACCCCCTCGGCGCCGAGCTGAGCCAGACGCTGGTAGTCGGCCCCGGGGCCGCGAATGGGCGTGTAGTCGAACTTGAAGTCCCCGGAGAACAGGATCGTGCCGGCAGCAGTCCGCACGGCCAGCCCGACGGCGTCTGGAATACTGTGGCTGACCCGGACGACCTCCACGTGGAACGGGCCCACGCTGGCTGTTTGGCCGGGCTCGATCTGAATGAACTCCGAACCCGGCAACGGGTCGAACTCCTGCAGCTTGGCCTCCAGCAGTCCCAGCGTGAGCCGGGTTCCATAGACCCGGGCAGGGACAAGCTCCAGCAGGTACGGCAGAGCGCCCATATGGTCCTCATGCGCATGGGTGAGGACGACACCGACCAGCCCCGAGGCGTTCTCCAGCAGGTAGGTCATGTCTGGCAGGATCAGATCAACGCCGGGGTGATCCTCGTCGGGAAACATCAGACCGCAGTCCACCGCCAGCAGAGAGTCGCCCTGCTGTAGCACGGTCATATTCTTGCCGATATCGCCCATGCCGCCCAGTGAGATGAGTCTCACGGCATCAGGCAATGGTGCGCGTATGCTCATCGGGTTCACTCCCCTGGGGGCCGGAAGAACACGAGCGTTCTCACGTGGCGAGGGTTGCCTTCACAGGGCGCTGCGCAGCAACTGGCCCAGGCGTCGCATGTCCGCCACCAGAGTGTCGGCCAGCGACGCCTGATGCAGCGCCGCCGCCGGATGGTAAAGAGGCACGTAGACCATGCCGTCGCGCTCCTGCGGAACCCCGTGCACCTTGGAAATGGCGGCCGTAGGATCCATCAGGGCCTGGGTCGCCGGGCGGCCCAGCAGACAGATGAAGCGGGGGTTGAGCAGGGCGATCTGCGCATCGAGGTAGGGTCGGCAGGCGGCCATCTCGTCTGGTGCGGGGACACGGTTGCCAGGGGGACGGCACTTCACCAGATTGGTGATGAAGACATCAGAACGCTCGAGCCCCGCTTCGTGCAGCAGACGTGTCAGCAACTGCCCGGCCGCTCCGACGAAAGGACGCCCGCTGAGGTCTTCCTGCTCGCCCGGGCCCTCGCCGATGAGCATCACCCTGGCGCCCACAGGCCCCTCGCCCGGCACCGTCTGCGTCCGCGTGGCCGCCAGCCGGCACTTGTCGCACCGGGCGATCTCACCCGCCAGTTCATCCAGCATGGCCGCCACGTCATCCATAGGCTCTCTGCATCCTCGTTGAAGCCGACGACGGCTAGATCAGGCCCAACCCGGCGCACGCGGACCGCAGCGTCTGGGTGTCCGCTTCGCTGGCGGGCACCAGGGGTAGCCGCAGTCCACCGGCGGGAACACCGATCAACTCCAGGCCGCGCTTGACGCAGGCCGGATTGCCCGAAGGCAGGAAGCACGCACGGAAGAGGGGCGCAAGCTCCTGGTGCATCCGGGCCGCCTCGTGAACCTCACCAGCCTCAAACCGCCGGATCATCTCAGCGATCTTGTTTCCCGCCAAATGCGAGACAACACTGATGACACCCACACACCCTACGGCCAACATGGGGAGCGTCAATCCGTCCTCGCCCGAGTAGACCTCGAATCCGGCCGGCGCTCCGGCGCAGATCGCCGTGATCTGCTCGAAGTCGCCCCCGGCCTCCTTGAGCGCCACAACGTTAGGCATCTCCTGGGCCAGCCGCAGCACCGTCGCGGCCTCGATGTTCTTGCTGGTCCGTCCGGGGACGTTATACAGCACGACCGGCAGACTTGTCTCCTGGGCGATGGCCCGGAAATGCTGGTAGAAACCCTCCTGCGAGGGCTTGTTGTAATAGGGCCCTGTCAGCATTACCCCATCCAGACCCATGCCCTCCACGGCCCGCGTCAGCTCTATGCTATCGGCTGTGTTGTTTGAGCCAGTGCCGGCGATCACCGTGGCGCGGTCACCGGTCACGAGCTTCACCTCGCGAAACAGCTCCAGCTTCTCGTCCTTGCTGAGCGTGGGAGCCTCTCCGGTCGTGCCGGCAACGACTAGGCCATCGGAGCCGGTAGCCAGCAAGTGCTCGACCAGACGCCCCACTGCCTGCAGGTCGAGGCATCCTTCGGAGTCAAATGGCGTCACCATGGCGGTCAGAACACGGCCGAAGCGTGGCATATCTGAACCTCCTGCGAGAGGGATGCTTGCGGAAACGAGGCCGGTGTGGGGCTTGTCTTCGCCGTCGGGGTCTGGACTACCTGCAGTTACTGCGGTCAGCCGTGGAACCGTTGCTCTGTAGTCGGGGAGCGAAGACATGACAGAGCCGCCGGACACCCCGGCGGCTCATCCCATGAGCTTACCGCTTTGATTGGAACGCTGCCACTCCAGAGAATGGGCGGTACGCGCCCGCCGGCGCCACCAGTGGGCTCTACTTCTTGGGCGCGGCCTTCTTTGGCGCTGCCTTCTTCGGTGCAGCCTTCTTCGGTGCGGCCTTCTTCGGCGCGGCCTTCTTCGGTGCGGCCTTCTTCGGCGCGGCCTTCTTCGGCTCTGCCTTCTTGGGAGCTGCCTTCTTCGGTGCGGCTTTCTTCGGTGCTGCCTTCTTCGGTGCTGCCTTCTTCTCCGCTGCTGCACAACACGACTTCGCCATGGAGAACGCTCCCTTCGCACGATCGTTGCCGAGCGCGGCAAGCTGTTGCGCTTGTATATAGCACTTTGACTAAAAGTATGTCAACAATTTGGGCGCCATACTTGCACAATTCTTTACACTATCTTGCTTCTTCTGCGCTCGCCCGCTGTCGATTCGTCGCCTGCCCGCAGTCCCCTTCCCCACCCTGCGGCGGTCGCTCAGTGGAGGTCGGAAAGCCGGCCGAAACTGGTCTTCAGCTTTGCGTACAGGGAACGATACAACTCGTACCCTGCTGCGTACGTTCGCACACTCTGGGGATCGGGAGCCAGCGTCTCCACCACCCGGATCGTCTCGCGGCACGCTGTCACGACATCGGGATAGACGCCGGCACCGACGCCAGCCAGCAGGGCCGCGCCGAAAGCAGCCCCTTCATCCACATTGATGACACACATCTCACGCCCGGTCACGTCTGCCTGGATCTGCCGCCACAGCCGGCTCCGGGCGCCGCCACCGGAGACGCGCACCTGGGGCATCTCCACACCCAGCGCTGCGATAAGCTCAAAGGAGTCGCGCAGGCCGTAGGCCACGCCCTCCAGCACCGCGCGCGCCAGGTGTCGGCGCTCGTGGTTCAGTCCGAGACCGAGGAACACGCCACGCGCGTGCGGGTCGGGGTACGGGGTTCTCTCGCCGGTGAGGTACGGCAGGAAGATCAGGCCCTCGCTCCCTGGCCGGACACGCTCGGCCTCGGCCGTCATGAGCTCGTAGGGGTCAACGCCGAGCTGCTCGCTGACCGACTTCTCCTGGGCGAAAACGGTGTCGCGAAGCCACCGCAGCGACCCGCCTGCCGAGAGCATCACTCCCATCACATGCCACTTGCCGGGCACAGCGTGGCAGAAGGTGTGGGTGCGCAGCTTGGGATCCATGAGCGGGGCATCAAGGTGCGCGAACACCACGCCCGAGGTGCCGGTCGTGCAGGACACCGCGCCGCTTTCAACAATACCGTTACCGACGCCACCCGCCGCCTGGTCGCCTCCGCCACCGACCACCGGGGTCCCGGCCCGCAGGCCGGTTAGCTCGGCGATGGCGAGAGTGATGGCGCCGCTGATCTCCGGCGACTCATAGACCGGCGGAAACCACTCCCGCGGCAACTGGAGACGATCCAGCACCACCTCTGACCAACGCCGCTCAGGGACGTTGAGCAGCGCAGTGCCTGAGGCGTCGGATACCTCTGTCGCGAACTCGCCTGTGAGCCGGTAGCGCACGAAGTCCTTGGGCAACAGCACCTGCCGAACGCGTTCATACCTCTCGGGCTCGTTGTCGCGCAACCAGATGATCTTGGGCGCCTGGAAGCCCGTGAGGACCGGGTTGCAGGTTTCGGCCACCAGGCGTTTCTTCCCCACGGTGGCGGTGATGCTGTCACACTGGGCCGCAGTGCGCTGGTCATTCCACAGGATGGCCGGGCGGATGACCTGGCCTGCCGCGTCCAGGAACACCGATCCGTGCATCTGCCCCGAAAGGCCGATGCCGGCGATCCGGTCCGCCTTCACGCCGGTCTTGGCGAGGACTTCACGGATGGTGGCAACAGTAGCCTGCCACCAGTCCTCTGGTTCCTGTTCGGTCCAGCCGGGCCGGGGCGAGTACAACGGGTACTCGCCCACGGCCTTGCCCACCAGCTTCCCTTTATGGTCCACCAGTATGGTCTTGGTCCCACTGGTGCCGACGTCTATGCCCAGAAGGTAAGGCATGGTCGCCCCTCCTGCAGGTATGGCTCCCGCTATTCGGCCCGTTCGACCACGATCGGTGTCCCGCCGCGCACGGCCTTGAAGACCGTGGGATCGCCCTCCACCTGGCCGAAGACGGTCACCGGACTGGCCGGCCGTATCTCCGTGCCGGAGCTCATCGGCGTGGGGCCGAAGAAGATGCAGAAGGCCTGTCCCGGCGGCCAGTAGGCCAGATCGCCCAGGGCCACCGTGGCCTGAGCGTCTTCCCCCTCACTCACCACGGCGGTGTCAAAGTAGATCTCGTCCCCCCACGTCTTGGCGACGCTGTTGATCGGACAGGCGTCCCAGATGAGGTCAGCCATGCCGGTGTCGTTTAGTGTCGCTGTGGCGGACACCTTACCAGCGGTGATGCGTATCCGTCGCGCCATCACTCATCACTCCCCGCTCCGTTAGGAGCCGTCGGCGAACAGCCGCAGGTAACCAAGGCCCAGCTTGAAGCCCTCTTCGCGTCCAACGGCGGCGTCCTCGTGCTCGATGGACAGCACCCCGTTGTAACCATTGCGCCGCAGGCGGCCGATGTACACACCCCAGTCAATCTCACCCAGGCCCGGGATCACATAGCGCCACCAACCGCTCTCCTGGTTTCCGATCCAGGCCAGTTTGGGGTAGTTGATCTCTACATCCTTGGCATGGGTATGGAAGATGCGGCTGGCGAACTTCTCGACGGCCAGGAGGTAGTCTTGGCCCTGCCAGGCCAAGTGGCTGGGGTCGAAGTTGAGGCCGAAGTTCTCATTCGGGACCTCGTTGAAGATCAGCTCCCACTGAGCCAGGCACTGGATATTGGTGGCAAACCAGTTCTCCATGGCCAGTCTGACCCCTTGGTCAGCAGCCCGCGGCGCAAACTCCCGATAGAAGGGAGCGGCGATCTCAACGATGGCTTGCTCACGCTTCATCCCGGCTGGCGGCAGACCCGCCAGGCAGCAAAGCGTCTTGACGCTTGTCTTCTTCATCGCCTCCAGCGTCGCGGCCAAGCGCTGACGGTTGGCGGTGCGCTCGCTCTCATCCCCATGGCTGATGTTGGCATAGGTGGCGAAGCTCGAGATCTCAAGGCCTGCTTCCTGAACCGTCACCTCCAGCCGGGCGAAGTCCATGGTAGCGGGGTCCGAATGAGCCGACGGCGTGGCCACCTCGAGTGCGTCAAACCCCGCCTCGGCGGCGAACTTGACGACCGTCTCCAGGCTCTCGTTTCCAAACGGCGCGGTAAGCATACCGATCTTCACGTTACGACCTCCCTGTAGAGGCTATAGGTTTTTCCCGAGCGATCCACAGACTCACGATCTGTCGGGCGGTGAACCCAATCAGCTTCTTGGCCGTGTCCGGAGCCATCGCCTGCTCCAGAGTCATGGGCCGCACACACGTGCAGAATACGGCGTCAAAGCACTCACTGAGGCCTGGAGCATCCTCCTCTATCGATCCCCCGAGGGCCACGACAGGCACGCCCAGTTCCCTGGCCACTTCAGCCACACCTTTGGCCGTCTTGCCAAAGACAGTCTGGCCGTCAATGCGCCCCTCCCCCGTCAGGCAGAGGTGGCAACCCGCCATGCGCTGGCGCAGGTCCACCGCCTCGATGACGATGTTGACACCACGCTCGAGTCGTGCCCCGCAGAAGGCCACCAGCCCAGCACCCAGCCCCCCGGCAGCGCCAGCCCCCGGCATGTCGGCCACGGCCACGCCGAGATCGCGCTCGACCACAGCGGCGAAGTTGCTCAGGCCGTCATCCAGCTCCCGCACGGCCTCCGGGGAGGCACCCTTCTGCGGACCATAGACTTGGGCCGCCCCCGTGGGACCGTATAGCGGGTTGTCCACGTCGCAGGCCACGCGGACATCGGTCTCTCGGAGTCGCGGGTCCATAGAGGTGGTGTCAATGCGACGCAGTCGCGCCAGGCCCGCTCCGGTCGGGCAGACGGGCTCACCCGCATCGTCAAGGAGGCGGGCGCTCAGGGCCGCCGCGATCCCAAGACCTCCGTCGTTGGTCGCGCTGCCACCAAGGCCGATGATGAGCTTGCGACAGCCCTCGTCGAGTGCTGCCCGGATCAGCTCACCGGTACCGTAGGTCGTAGTCCGCAGGGGGTCGCGCTGACCCTCCGGGACCAGAGGCAGACCAGAGGCCGCGGCCATCTCGATGACCGCCGTCCGCCCGTCGCCAAGGATGCCGTAGGTAGCGACCACGGGTCCGCCCAGCGGCCCGGTGACAGTGGCCCTGCGGAGCGAACCACCGGTTGCATCCACGAGCGACTGCACCGTGCCCTCGCCACCATCGGCCATGGGCACGGTGACACACTCCACGGCCGAACCGATCGCCGCGACGCCCGCGGCGGCGGCCTCGCAGACCTCTCGGGCAGTGAGCGAGCCCTTGAAGGAGTCCGGGGCGATGATAACTTTCATCTGTTCCCTCGCCCGTGGGCACTGGCAGGACCGGTGGGAGGCCCCGCGGCGCTGCCGACCGGTCCGGATTCGCCAGCGTCCCTTCGGGGCGCTATAGCTCAGCCCAGGCCTGCAGGAAGGTGCGCTTCGTGTGGGCGATCACGAGCTCCGAGCTCTCGCCCGGCATCGGCTTCACCTCAAAGGTGAAGACCATCTTCTCGGTCGGCACCTCGTTTTGGAACACTCCGGCGTAGATGAGCGCCTCCAGGTAGCCCTTGAGCTCCGCGACACTGTTGCTCCCGCCTGGGTAGCCGAAGCGCGGGTGATAGTCGCCGTAGCCGTCCTTGCCCTCTTCGGCCACGGCGTTGCCGGCATGCAGGTGGATGATGTACGGGGCCAGCGTGGCCACCAGGTCACGGGCATCCTCAAACAGGATCGGGACGTGGGACAGGTCGATCGTCAGGCCGAAGTTACTGACCTCCTCCCGCATCCGGGCGGCGAACTCGGCCGTGCGGTCGCTGGGGCCAATCAGGCACTTCTTGTCTACCGAGTGGTCGAACTGCTCTACCGACAGCCAGACCGGCTCGTCTGTCGCCTGCGCCTCGGCGTAGCGACAGAGCTGCACGCAGGAATCCACCATCAGATCCAGCATGCGTTTGTTGTCATCGTCATTGTCGGCACCGGGACCCGAAAGACACGCGCAGATCCGCGCGCCCATCTCATAGCTGGCGTCTATCGCCAGCTTCACCTCCTCGATCGCGGCCTGCCGTCCGCTCTCATCCAGGTCGTTGAGGCTCAGCTTGTTGAGCAGCAGACCAGGCTGGGCGCCGACCCCGATCTTCAGCCCGGACTGCTCGCAAATCGCCCGGATCTGCTGGTGCACACCCTCGTGCTGACTGCGTCGCACCTCCACGACATTGAAGAACTCGTCCTGCGCCAGTGCGCGGACCGACTCAATGGTGAGCTCCGGGTTGTCGTCCTTGATGACGGGATAGGCCATGAAATGCACCAGGCCCAGGTCCATCGTCTGACGCCACGATTCGGTCATCTGCAACTCACTCCTTCTTCACGCCAACCGTCACGGCGCATTGTCACGTATGGTCAGTGCGCTGGTTGTTCGCCATGCCGGTGGCCATACCTCCCACGGGGCTCTGGACGCTCGGTAGAAGGAGAGAGCAGGAGCGAGAGCGAAACCGGCCGTCAACAGCCAGCGACACAGGACGGGACCATGTACGATTGCGTTTCTATCGGTAGCGCCACTCAGGATGTTTTCGTTTTCAGCCAGGGAACCCAGATCCATCGTCTGCAGACGATTGATGGCGAGCAGGCCTTCCTGGCCTTCGAGTACGGGGCGAAGGTGAGGGTGGAGGAGATGTTCATCTCGGTCGGTGGAGGGGCGGTCAACACCGCCATCGCCATCGCCAGACTGGGCCTGCACACCGCCATCGTGTGCGAGACGGGTGACGACGACGCGGCCTGCAGGATCTGCGCTGCCCTCCAGGAGGGCGGCGTGGACACCAGCATGGTGGTCCGCAACCCCCGCATCAGCACAGGCTATTCCGTCATCATCACCGGGTTTGACGGGGACCGCACGGTCCTCGTCCATCGTGGCGCCTCGACCGATCTCTCTCGTCGCGAGATAGACTGGGAGCGGGTTGCGCAGACGCGCTGGATCTACCTGGGTTCCATGGCTGGCGCCAGCGCCCAGCTCTGGGACGACATTGCGGCCTTCGCCGCAGAGCGGAAGATCCGGCTTGCCATCAATCCAGGTTCGACGCAGTTTGAGCGCGGGCTCAGCGGCATGGCGCCCGTGCTTGCGGTGACTGATGTGATCTTCGTGAACCGGTCAGAGGCCTATCGGCTGGCGGATGTGGAGCTCAGACGGGGAGACCAGGACGAACAGGAGGCGATGCGGCGTCTACATGCGGCCGGCTGCAAGCTGGTGGTGATGACCGCGGGCCGCCAGGGTGCCCATGCCTTTGACGGCCAGCGTTTCTACTTCTGTCCTGCCCGGGAGGTTCAGGTGGTCTCAAACCTGGGGGCTGGTGACGCCTTCGCCTCCGCCTGCCTGGCCGCGCTGCACCGGGGGCTGGACATCGAGCAGGCCCTCTGCGCGGGCAGCCTCAACGCGGCCGGGGTCGTGGGCCAGATGGGGGCCACGACGGGACTGTTGTCCTGGGACCAGATTGCAGTTGGGCTGGGCGACGACCGGCAGCCATGAGCTAGGGGGTGCGCGGCGAGATCACCAGACAGCGATCGTCACCTTCACCCTCGCTGTAGGTCTCGACCTCCGGGTCGTCGCGCAGCGCCAGGTGGATGATCCGACGTTCGAAAGCCTTCAGATCGGGGATGACAACTTCCTGCCCCCGGCGCTTGGCCTTCTCGGCGTGGGAGAAGGCCATCTTGCGGAGCATGTCCTTCCGCCGCGCCCTGTAGTTCTCAGCGTCAACGATGATCCGCGCACCGCAGTCACCGCCCGAGTTGGCCACCACAGCCGCGAGGAGTTGCAGGGCGTCCAGGGTGGCCCCATGGCGGCCGATGAGCAGCCCCAGCGACGGCCCCGTGATCTCCAGGATGATCTCCCCCGGCTCACCCTCGTGGATGAGAACATTGGTCTCGAGGCCCATCAGGCGTGTGGTCTCGGCCAGAAACTCCTGGGCTCGAAGGGCAGCCGCCTGTTGCTCCGAACCCAGAGCAGTTGGCACGGCCGGTACCACCGCATCGGACCCGGTATCCTCCGCCACCGGCGTCTCAGGTTCAGCCTCACCCGGGTCAGACGTCGTCCCTGGAGCCTCGATACGGGTGGCGCGTACGCGGAAGTCGCCCGTTGTGCCGAGGAACCCCAGAAGTTTCTTTGGCTCCTCGATGACCTCGAAGGCAACCTGGTCCTCAGTGGCCTGAAGTTGCTCGAGGGCGGCCGCCTTGGCCCCCTCCAGCGTCTTGCCGCTAACCTCCACTGATTCCATCAGCGCCACGCCTCCCTTCGATCAACTGGCCGATGCGGTCCACTTGCGGGCCGATGTGACTCAGCGCTTCCGGCCACTGGTCTTGCCGGCGGCTGACGAGGGCTTCCTGGCCTTGTCGTCCACGGCAGAACCTGCAGCAGGCCTCTCCTCGCTTTGCTTGTGCTCGCCGGTGGGCCCCTTGGTGGAGAGCACCTTCACCATGCCGCCGGGTTCCTTGGAACTGGGCTTGCCAGCCTCCAGCAGGCTTTCCGTCCCGTCGGCAACGTGCTTGCGAGCCTGGGCTCGCGTATAGGCGAACTGCTGCACAAAATACACGATGTTGGTGGCCAGCCAGTACAGCAGGAATGCCGCGGGGAACCCCTTGAAGAAGAAAAAGAACATCAGCGGCATCATGTAAGTCATCATCTGCTGCTGCTGAGCTTGCTGGTCAGTCATGGTCGGGTTCGGCTGCAGCTTCTGGGTCATCTTCTGGAAGAAGACCATGCTGATGGTGTAGGCCACCAGCAGCACCGTGTCCGGCGCCGCCAGGTTCCGTACCCACAGGAAGCCGTGACCGTTGAACTGCACGATGTAGTCGCGAATCCCGTACCACAGCACCATTAGGATCGGGATCTGGATGATCATCGGCAGGCAGCCGCCCAGGGGGTTGACCCCGTTCTGCTGGCAGAGCTTCCAGAACTCCTCCTGGAACTTCTGCTTGTCGTCTACGTACCGTTCCTGCAAGGCCTTGATCTGGGGCTGCAGCCGCTTCATGGCCTCGGCCGAGGAGAGCTGCTTCTTGGTCAGAGGCCAGATCAGTATCCGACTCAGGACCGAGATCATCAGGATGCCCAGCCAGCGCACCCCACCCGAGAGGTCAACAAAGAACGCCATGACCCGGTACCACAAGCCGGCACTGCTCAGAGTATCCAGGGGCTCGCCGATGGCGTCCGCAACGCCGAGCTTGTCCCAGCCGCTGCCGTCCTCGCGAGGCACCCAGGTGTAGAACAGGGGCTTGCCACGTCGGTCAACGGGCGTAAACGGGTTCCATGCCGCGGCGTACAGATTCTTGGCCTTCTTGACATCGCGCAGCTCATCATAGGCTATGCGTGCGGCGTGGGTCTTGGCAAAGGCGGCGAAGGGGCTCCCCGCCGCCGAGGCCGCCTGGCCAGCCTTGTTGTAGGTTTCCAGGGCTTCCGAGTAGCGTCCCAGGCGCTCCTGGATGCGCGCGATTCGCATCTGCGCCAGCCACAGACAGGGCTGCATCTTGATGGCCCGGACCAGCCCCACCAGACCGTTGACCTCTACGACACCCTCGACGGTGATCGGTTTGCCGTCAAGTTCGCCCGCTTTCAGCCCCTCCAGAATCACGCTCTCTGGCACGCTAACCGGGCAGACACCACCGTCGTAGACGAACTGCCCCTGCCCCTTGCCAAGGTCGCGATAGATGCCCGAGACCCGCACCGTCTGGCCGCGGGCCTCGGTGGCATGCGCGACGATGTCTTCGGGCGGGACCGAGCGGACCTTGCCCCCACCCGAGAAGAAGCCGCGCACTCCGTCCAGGAAGCCGCCCCCGCCCCCGTTCTTGTCCTGTTCGGCCACCGCCATGGCCTGCAACTCTCGTAGCTGCTGGTCAAGGCTGGGGGTATCAGGGATGGTCAGCTCAGGGGGAAGGCCGTCTTGGCTCCGGGGCTCTGCTGCCCGGCACATCGCGCCCGCGATGCACAGCAGAAGCAGTATCCCGGAGTATCTCAGGGCCTGAGTGCTTGTCATCTAGGCCGTCCGTTCATTGTCCTTGGTCGGTGTGGCGTTGTCGGCCCGCGCAAGCCGCGGCGGCACAGGGTCGTCTCCGCCCCGGCACCAGGGGTTGCAGCGAGCAATGCGCCAGCAGGCCAGCCAGAGACCGCGCCACAATCCGTGCGTCTCCAAGGCCTGAACAGTATACTCGGAGCACGAGGGGCGGAAGCGACAGACTGGCGGGAGCCAACGGCTGACCCATTGGTAACCGCGCACCAGCCACACGAAGGGTCGTGCCGCCCATCCTGCGTTGTCACGACGGCCCGCCAACCTCGTCATGGATGATCCCTGCGGTCCGCAGCAGATGCTGCAAGGCCCCGGCGAGGTCACGAAACGGCGCCTCGGCTGCTGGCTGGTAGGCGATGATAATGATGTCATGCAGACCGCTGAGCGAAGGCCGGAGTGCCCGAAAGGCCTCGCGAAGGCGTCGCCGAACCCGGTTTCGCACCACTGCTAGCGGTGAGACCCTACGGCCCACGACATAGGCCGCGCGTGTTGTCGTACCCGCCGCCGGACCAACTACCACACCCAACAGCTTGTGGCGAAACCTCCTGCCACACCGGTATACACGGTCGAAGTCAGTCTGCCGACGAAGGGTATCCCTCACGATGGGGTTCCCTGCCCCGCCGTGGAGGCCTGGGGCAGCAAGGCCAACGCCATGGGGGTCTCAGGCCACGCCCAGACGCACACGGCCCTTTGCCCGCCGCCTCGCCACCGTGCGGCGACCGGCTTTGGTGGCCATGCGAGCCATGAACCCCTGCTTGCGGAGCCGGGGGCGCCGCTTAGGCTGGAATGTACGCTTCATCACACGTCACCCTCATCAACGAGCTATGGACCAGTCGGAGAAGGCATGGCCACAAACGAAAGCGCGCCGCTGCAGCTTAGGCCACAGGCCGCGGATAGGTAGTATATCACATGCCCTCGGGCCTGGCAATAGCCAACAGCGGCATGCCGGTAAGCGAGGCCTGCATGAGTGACAGGAGGGATTGCTCACTGGGGAACGCCGGGGGCGGACGGAGTGACGCTGGGTGACCAGCAGCAGCGCCTCTGCAGCAGTACGGCGGGACCAGCGCTGTCAGGGGTTAGCGGACGGAGACCGCTTCAGGCGTACACGAAGGCTCGGCCAGGAGCGATCAGCAGGGCCTCGCGGGCGGCGGAGCGCGCCTGCCCCAGCAGGCTCTCGGCATCGGCGCCCGTGATCTCCCAACCGCTTACTCCCAGCGCGAACACGACCTCAGAGCTGACCAGGTTGTCAGCGGCCAGCGCCTCAGCCACACGACCCGCAGCGATGAGCGCGGCGCGGGGGCCGGTGCTGTAGAAGAACGCCCCGTAGGTGCGAGGCCCCAGGCGGCCGACGAGGTCGGTGCGTCGCACCGCGGCCCTTAGGTGCCCTCCCACCCGGGCGTGGACCAGGGCGCCCAGTTCGGCCCTGGGGTCGGCAGGGCGCAGCTCCAACACCGCCAGCGCCAGTTCTCCGAGATGCCGCCGCGCCCGCTCGATCTCGCGGTCCAGGCAGTCGAGGAAGTACTCCTTGATGTAAGCTCCACTTTCCGGGCAGATGAGCGGCTTTTCTTGGCCGTGACCCGTGGTCACAGCCCGCAGCCACGGCACGGCAGTTCGCACCAGTTCCGCTGCCTCTTCCCATCGCCGCTCTGTGAACTCCGCGGTGTCAACGTCCAGGCAGACGAGACGGACACAGGCCCGCGCTTCGTCGCTTAGCCATAGCACTCGGTCGCGATAGCACACGCGCCCGACTCTGAGGGCGGGCGCATCCGGTTGGACGCAAACAGACAGCACCGGGACGTCCGTCCAATCGAGTCGGCCAACTTGGGTGCCCAACTGCGGCCCAACCGCCCCTCTGAAGTGGTCGAGTTGAGCCCGCAGGTCCGCTGGCTGTAGCGGCGCCACCGAGCCGAGCCACAGCGTTGGCCCGGCGGCGGTGACCATGGCCATGGCTGCCAGGTCCAGGTCCAGGCGGTGGCCCAGTTCCGTGAGGCTGCAGACGACCTCCAACGGAGTGCGGGCGCTGCCCAACTGACCCGCAGGATGCGAGCCGGTGTCTGCCTTCACATGCTGCACTCCAGCAGCCGGATCTGCCATACGACACCTCGTCACCGTTCTGCCGGCCATTGTCTCGGCAGTCCTCCGTGAGTCTTTATGGCCCGCAAGCCAACAATGGGAAGCTTGCGAGTAACAGCATGCAAACGAGTCATGGCTGTGGGAGGGATGACTGGACCGCGCGGCGAAGTGAGTTGTGCTGCGAACTGGCGGGCGGCGCGATAGACGCGCGGGGGCGCAGGGGCACACGAGCGTAACCGCCCAGCCACGCAGCGTCTCAGGGCCATGCGCGAGCGCCACTATGTCTACACGCGGCCGAAGAAGCCGCTGACAACGGAAGCGGTCGTGCTGCTGGTTCTGCTGGCTGTGGGCACGGTTGTGCTCATCGCGGTGCATCTTGGCGCCTACCTCGAGGCGCGGCGCCTGCGCAGTGATGCGAGCGGTACCAACGGTCCTCGCACCGAACGAGTCTGGTTGTCAGGGTCCGAGCGGGAAACCCCCCCAGGCCCCTGTGGAACCGCCGCGCCGACCAAGGCTGTCAGCGCGGCGACGCACTACCAATACTGCCCAAGCCCCACCAAGGAGGGTCACTGCCGTGATCAAGTCCATCAGCTTCTGGTCGTTCCCAGCGGGTCTCAAGCTCAAGCAGATCTTCCAGCTCGCCAAGGATGCTGGCTTTGAGGCCATCGAGTTGACCCTGGAGGCCCAGGGCGAGATAACGCTTAAGACCAGCGCCGCTGACCTCAAGGCCATTCGCCAGGTGGCCGAGGGGGCGGGCCTGTGTGTGCCGACTTTCGCCACTGGTCTTTACTGGGCGGAGCCTATTATCGTGGATGGCGGCAAGACCAACCCCAAGGGTGTGGAGATCCTGAAGAAGAGCCTCGAGTGCGCCAAGGCGCTGGGGGCCGGGACGGCCCTCACCATCCCCGCCAGTGTCACTTCGACCCTGCCCTACGACGTGGCCTATGAGAAGAGCATCGCGGCGCTTAAGAAGCTGGCGCCGGTGGCGGAGAAGGCGAAGGTCAAGATCGGCGTGGAGTATGTGTGGAACAACTTCCTGCTCAGTCCGCTGGAGTTCGCCCGTTTCCTGGACGAGGTCGGCAGTGAGTGGGTATCAGCCTACTTCGACGTGGGCAACGTCCTGCGGACCGGCTTCCCCGAACAATGGATCAGGATCCTCGGGAGCCGCATCAGCGCCGTCCACTTCAAGGACTTCCGCCGCGAGATTGGCACGATCCCGGGCTTTGTGGACCTGCTGGAGGGCGATGTGGACTGGGCTGCAGTCATGAAAGCTCTGAAGAGCATCAAGTACGAGGGCGCGGTGACCGCGGAGATGATGCCGCCCTATCCCTTCTTCCCGCAGCGTCTGATCGAGGCCACCAGCAAGTCCATGGACGCTATCCTCACCCTTTAGGCCGGGAGACGGGTCTGCAATCCAGGACAGGAGGGCTACGATGGCCCAGTTCGAATACCAGATTGTTGAGCAGGCGGGGGGGCGGGTTTCGCACCTCAATGACCGGATCATGCAGTTGGTAAATGAGGGTTGGGAGCCCCAGATGATGTCCGGGACACCCCCGCACGTGAGCCTGCTGATGCGCCGCCCTGCGGCCGCACGTGCCGCCGCGCCTGCCACAGCGACGGCCGCTGCGCCACGTCCCGCCCCTCAGGCGCCGGTGCCAGGGACGCAGCCACCACAGCCGTCCCAATAGCTTGCGTACCAGCGGAAGGATGCAGGGTGGCTAATGCGCGAGGAACAGCTCCAGGAGCTCCTGGGTCGGGTTGCGGCAGGTGACCTCTCGGTGGCGGAGGCTCTCCAGAGCCTCCGCTTCCTTCCCTTTGAGGACCTCGGTTACGCCAAGGTGGACCACCATCGCCCCCTGCGGACCGGCTTCCCGGAGGTCATCTTCTGCCAGGGCAAGCAGCCGTGGCAAGTGGCGGAGATCGCCGAGCGGCTGCGCCGTCAGGTGCCAGTGGTACTGGCGACGCGGGCCAACGAAGAGGCCTACGCCGCCGTGTGTGAGCGCTGCCCGGAGGCCACCTATGACGCTACGGCCCGTATCATTCGCCTGGGCGAGCCCGATCCGCCCCGTCCGGGCATCCCGCCGGCTTTGGTCATCACTGCCGGGACTTCGGACATTCCGGTTGCCGAGGAAGCGGCCGCCGTCATCGAGGCCGCTTCGGTGCCTGCCCGACGCCTCTTTGACGTGGGGGTCTCCGGCCTGCATCGGTTACTGCGGCATCGTGACGAGCTGGTAGCGGCGGGGGCCATTGTGGTGGTGGCGGGCATGGAGGGCGCTTTGGCCAGCGTCGTCGGTGGGCTGGTGGACAAGCCGGTCATTGGCGTGCCGACGAGTGTGGGATATGGCGCCAGCTTTGGAGGGGTGGCGGCGTTGCTCTCGATGCTCAATAGCTGCGCCGCGGGACTGGCTGTGGTCAACATAGACAACGGTTTTGGGGCCGGCTACATGGCGGCCATGATCTGCCGCCTGGCAGCCCCGCCGGCCTAGTCCTGGCGCACCTGAAACGGAAACGGGGCGGCCACCGCCGTGACCGCCCCGTTTGGCTTCTTCCAGTGCCGCGCCCGAGCCCTCAAGCCACCTCGATCTCCTCACCCGCCAGGATCTTCTCGGCTCGGTCGGCGTAGGCGACCTTCTCAGCCTGCGGCACCGTGCGCCAGATCAGGAACTGCTTGCGAATGCCCGCCAGGAAGAGGGTGTTGGTCTTCTTCCAGGACGTGATGTCGCCGGCGAGGCGGTCTAGACGGATCACGATGGCGAAGATATCGCCGTCCTCGGTGGGTTCACAAGTCAGGCGGAACGCCTGGCTCACGCCCAGGTCGTAGGGCGCCAGCCACATGCGCAGCGACACCTGCATGCCCTTGCCGCGCTCGCAGTCCACCGGCTCCAGCTTGACGTCCTCGGCCAGGAACTCCCCGCCCGCGTAGCCCACATACTCGTCGAAGAACTCCTTCAGGAACGCCGACACGCCCCACGCATCGCGACCGGTCACCGTGAAGGGCAACACTACCGTCATCAGGTCGCCCTCGGGTTCCGGCAGCGACCACTTGCGCTCGATGCCCGGAGAGGCGATCTCCCCCGCCTTCTTGGATGGGTACAGCGTGGACAACAACACCACCAGAATAACCACGATCGTCACCGATACCGCCGACATCGAGCTGTAGTTGAGCTCAATGCCATGCATGCTGCCGGTGGCGTAGAGTACCTTCGTTACGATCTGGCCCAGCAGGTATCCCACGATGGCGCCGAGATTGGCAAAGACCGAGGCCTCAGCCAGGAAGAGCATGGAGACGTGAACCGGAGCCAAGCCAAGCGAGCTGTAGATGCCGATCTCTCGCACGCGCTCATGCACCGCTCCCAGCATCGTGTTCAGCACGATCAGGGCAGCGATGAGGATCGGGATGACCAGCGCCTCCAGGCCAGAAAAGGACGTCACTCCCACGGAGCTAAACAGCAGGGTCTGGTCCTTGTACCCGGCATAGAGGCTGAGGGCAAAGCGGTTCATCATCTGTCGCACGTCGGGCAGCACTTTCTCGGGGTCCTCGTAGCGGACCGCGATCGAGCGCAATGTACCACCCAACTGCAGCGTCTGCTCATAGGGCAGGATGATGAGTTTCTCCGGGCCGAAATGCTTGTACTCCTGCAGCAAGGACTGGGCATTGGTCTGTCCCAACTGCGACCGCTGCTCGGCCTGGCGCTGGAGCTCCTTGAGCACCTCCGGCCGAAGCAGGGCGTAGTTCACAGGCATCATTGGTTCGCCGTCCAGGTCCCGCATCTTGCGCATGGCATTCTCGCTGACGATGCCGATGACACGGAACCGCGTACCGAAGACCAGGACCTCCGCGGACCCAAGCTGCTGCTCACTGATACCCAGGCCAGAGGCCACCGTGGCGGGCAGCAGGCAGACATCCTTGTCACCCGGCTTGATCCAGCGCCCAGCCATCACTGCCCGGTTGATGTCCATCACGTCCTCTTCCTGCGGCGTCAGCCCCAGGATGCAGCTCACCACGTATTTCTTACTGGTGTCAGCGGCGCTGGTGACGTCTATCATCGCCTCCTTGTCGATCTGGCCGGAGGTGTACCACGACCGGGTGGCGACAGTCCCGACCTTGTGCAACTCGTTCTTCAGAATGTAGGCCGTAGGCTCCTCCAGCGACAGCCAGGCGCGGTCGCGCAACATGACACCCTGATAACCAGGCTTGTGGGGCAAGCGTATCTCGTTGGTACGCAGGCTCTCTCGGACCGAGGTGAAACTCAGCACCGTGAAGGTGAGAAGCACCAGCGTCGTCGCCGTCAGCGCGGTGCGCAGCTTGCGCCGCCGCATGTTGGCGATGCCCAGGCTGAACGCCGCAGAAGCGGCGGACAGCCGTCCCACATCCGCCTCGTGCACCCCACCCCGCGCCTGCTTCATGGACTTGAGCTCCTGGTTGAACTTCATGGTGACGATCGCGATGACCATCACCGCCAAGGCCATGATGATGAATGCCAGCAGGATGATGGGGGGGTTGGCGGTGAGAGTGAAGGCCGGGTGCACCATCGCCAACCCGAAGAACACCACCAGGAAGACACCCAGCGTGCCCAGGATGGTGCCGACGATGGTGCGCGAGGCGATCAGCAGGCGCTCGCCAAAGTAGGCGAAGGGCAACAGCATCGCCAGATAGAACAGCACACCCTTCACCACGTCAATCGCCGTTTTCTGCACATCCGGGTAGGCCCGGGACTCATAGCCCCACGCGTGGCGGGCCGCCGAGACCCCCAGGTCATAGCGTCGGGCCTTCAACTCCTCCTGCGCGACCTTAAGTGATTCTGCGGCAGCGGTATGCAGTCGCTCCAGCCGGGCGTTCTGGATGCCCCGTGCCCGCAGTCTGGCCATGCGGAACTCGTCCAGTTGCCACATGTCCTTCCCGACCTGAAGTGGGGTGAGAGCGATCCGACGTGTCGTCCGCGCCGGGAAGCCCACGCCCGTGGGGCGGTCATCGGTTGAGTTGATGAGCACCAGGCGCACACCCAGCAGGCCCATGGACATGGTGACCTGGACATCCACCTCGGGCATCGAGAAGATCGTCCCCACTGGCTCGACGAACGATGGAAACTCCGAGGCCGACGCTCCCATGGAAGACAGACTGTAGCCGAAGGAGATCGGCTCCGAGTAGTCTTTGGCGTCGTAGATGAAGACCTTCTGCAGGGTCTGGAAATACCGCTCATCCACGAGGTCGAAGATGTCAGTGGGGACGCAGTTGAAGACGATGATGGGGCGCTTCAGTCCGGCCCGCCCCTGGACCGTCCGTGGGTACTTCTTGTCGCCGTCCGGACCCATATCCGGGGCATAGATGACGTCCCCGGTACCATTGTCAAAGTTGTAGGCCTCCAGGATACTGCCCCCACCGACTTCGCCCCGCATCAGGAACTCACTGGTCTCATTGGCCATGGCCAGCACTTCGGTGTGCACACCCATCATCATCCGATAGCTGCCCTGAATGACCACCAGCGAGCCGGGAACCGGGGTGTTAGGCACAAAGCTGTCGCGGCGACGGAACTCCAGCACGGTGCCCAGGATGTCCTTGAGGTCGTCCATCTTCTTCAGCGCCCGGATGCGCTTGAGCGCCTTGTCTCCCAGCGTCTCATCGCTCAGGAAGCTGGTCAGCATACACGCCAGCATCCGCACCTGGGTCTCCAGATTGGCCAGGTCGAGATTGCTTACGGTGTCCAGCGGCGTATCCACCAGGGGTCGCCCGTCGTTGACGGTAGCCAGAACAATGCCCGGCCGCCCTCCCCTGATGATCATCTCGTGGTCAAAGGCCACCTTGCCCGGGAAGAAGGTGTGCCACTCGCGGCCCTTGACCGGGTTGATCCCATCTACGAACACATCCGCCGTGTTGTACCCGAGGGCCTCGGCGGCCGCCGAAGCGTACTGGGCGAATTGCTTGCCCAGAGGCGAGTAGAACCGCAGCAGATGGGACTGGTTGTAGTACCAGCCCGACTGGAAGGGGCCCAGAGCGCCGCTGCGGGTGCTCAGGTCCAGGCCGATGAACAGTTGGATCTTGCCCAGCGAGTCCAGCTTCTTCCAGATAGCGATATAGTCTTGCTTGCGCTTGATGTCCCGATCCAGGCGGGCCAGACGAAGCTCCGCGACCTCGGGTGACAACTCCAGTTGCCCAACGTTAACGACATTCTTAAAGAACGTCGTCTCCGAGGTGATCTGGGCCCGCGCCTCGCTGAGCTTGGCAAGGTCCCTGGTGAGCTTCTCCTTGAGCTTGTTGAGCTCGTCCAGCTCCTCTTCGAGCTTCCTGAGCTGGTCCAGGCGATTGCGCTCCTTGCGGGGCTCCCGTCCCCAAAGCGCCTGAAACTCCCGCGTACCGGCGAGCGCCTGGAAGTGCCCACTGGTGGCCAGGAAGATGACCGTGCGCTGCGGCCGATACTCCGGGCGAGTGAGCAGCCGCGCCAGCTCCAACAACGCACAGATACCCGTGGCGTTCTCCGCTCCGGGCGCCAGCCTGGGCACTACCGAGACCGAGTCATAGTAAGCCTGCAGGACGATGGGCTCTTCCCTCAGCGTTCCCCCCTTGCCAGGGAGAATACCGATGATGTTGCGGTTGACGGTGCTGCGCCAGCGGAGTGGTTCGTCGGCGCTGATGGTGCCGGTGACGGGCTGCTCCGCCACCTTGGCGAGCACCTCCGCTGCATCGGTGCCCCGGAGATAGAACCGGGGGACATTGATGGGCGCCCGGACGAACTTCATCTCCGCCTCGCCGCGGGTCATGCTCAGGGGCTCAACGAAGATCACCGCTGCGGCGTCCAGCAGGGGCACGTTCAGCCAGTTCTGTTGGGTGTTAAAGTCCATCAGTACGATGGCCCCGGCCGTGTCCTTACCGTTAAAGTCGGCCAGCGAACCGGCGCCGACGTAAATGACGGGGCCGGTGAGACCCGCGGCCGGGACCTGGCACGTGCGGACATGGTTGGGCCAGAGGGCCGACAGATCGTATTCGCGATCACCCAACCGCAGCTTGCTGCCGTAATCCACGGGCGACGGCAGATCGTACTCCTGGACCATCGTCTCCAGACCGAGGCGCTCGAACTCCTCCTGGATCATCGCAGCGGCGCGTGCATTGCCCGGGTATCCAACTACACGCGATCCAAGGGCCTCCATGGCCCGCAGGTCCCGCACGAGGCGCCCCATATCAATCTGCGAGGCCAAGGCCTCATAATCCATCGCCGCCGGCGCCAGGCTGGCTAAGGCCCCGACCAACGCCAGACAGGCCATGCTCCACCCCAGGGTTGACTTCCAGCAGTTGCGTGCAGCCATCGTATCTCTCCTGTGGACGACACCGCCGCGAGAGACCGGTCCGACCTGGTCCGCCTGTCGTCCCGGCCACCGCCTCTAGCCGAAATGCACGACGTAGCGACGGTACATCTCATTGATGATACTCAACCAGCCCCAGATGAGACCAGCCACGAAGAAGTGGCCCATCACGATCCCCAGGAAAAACGGAATGCCACGTCGGTAGGCGCGCATCCCGCCGATCCGCAACACCACGGTCTTGACGATCCACACCAGCAGGAACGGCCCCCACAGCGGTCCGCCGTAAGAGGTAACCATGGCGAAACCCAGCGGGTGAAGCGGAAAGCGCAGCGAGTACGTGCGCACCAGTATCAGCCCCAGGGTGAAGACCGCGCCAAAGAGGCCCGCCCACGTGCGCGCCAGGTCTGGTGGGCGCTGGGCCTTCAGGAAGCTGGAGAGCTCCTCAAACTCCTGGCGAGCCAGCATCACCCGATAGCCACCCTCGGTGCTGCCCCCCTCCAGGATGTTCGCCCCGTGGGTGTAGTAGGCGTGCAAGTGGGTCACATAGGCTCCCAACAACCCCAGCACCAGCGCGCTCAGCAGCCACACGACCATTGTTCGCTGTCGCAGCCGCGCCTCCTGCGCGATCTTGGTGCTCTCCATCTGGTAGGCCATCAGGGACTGGAAGAAGCCCCGGGAGATGAACATGAAGGTGGAGAGCATGGTCAGGTTGCTCCAGTTACCGCCCCGCGAGAAGGGCTCCGACCCGGCCACGTGGATCATCATCTGTTTGTGCAGGTAGAACGGAAACAGCCACACCATGGCTGCGCCCGCTTCCGCCCGCGCCCTGGCGTACACCAGCGCAAAGAGCAGCACGAGACCAAAGTAGATGAGTGCGGTGCCCAGCCACATCCCGGCCTTGAGGGCAATCGCCAGCATGAGCGCCAGCCCTCCGAAGGTCGCCAGGAAGGCCATTCGATACGACATGGGCTCGCCGCGGTCATCAAGCGGCCGATGCGCGGTGAAGGCGGTTGCGAAGGCGGCCTTGAGATGGTCCCGCGCCACCCAGATCAGAAAGAGCGCCAACACCAGGTACGATCCCGCCGATTGCTCCCGATCAAACGGGAAACCGGCAATCTCGTATCCGCCCGCCGTCGCGATAACGTTGGAGATGCGCAGGGCCAGGTAGAACACCCACACCGACAGCGTGATCTCCGTCGGCACCAGGTAGCCCAGTCCAATGTTCTCGGGTCGCCAGGCGATGCTGAGCGGGTTGATCGCCGAAAGCGGCCGTTCGGTGAAGAACCGCCCGATAGCGTACTCCCGACCCATGGCCGGCACGGCCGGATTCCAGGCGTTCAGGATGTTACCAACGTTGTACAGAGCCGCTATGCCAAACCCAACCCACATGAGCGGGTTGCCAAAGAAGCCCCCCACTACCCGTCGCCCCTCCTGGTCGGCGATGTCCAGGACGAGCTGCACGATAGGGAAGGTCAGGCGCTCCTTGTCCGCCCATTGCCGTCGGAAGAGTGCCGTCATCCCCTGCATGGACACGAACAGACCGCCCAGAAACAGGGTCCAAAAGAAGAGGGGCCGCAGCCAGGGCTTCCACGGCACCTTCTCGTCGGCAGCGCCCTCGTACATCTCCTGGATGACCTTGGGATCCTGCGGGGCCAACCAGGTGGGCATGTACTTCTGCAGTGTCTCGAAGTCGTTCTCGGGCGTGGCGAAATAGTAGACCGCCGTGGCTTCAGGAAACAGCATCCGCGCCACGCCCACCGAGTTCATGGTCACCGCCACGCACAGGAAGCAGTAGATGTAAAGGACCTGGCCCGGTGGCACGCGCCAGCGCCAGCCCAGCCGCCGGAGCGTAAGGCCCAGCACTGTCAAGACTAACAGCGCCCCAACCGCCGGCACCACCGGCACGCTCTCGCCCAACTGTACCCCGTGCGAGATGATCCCTGCCTGCAGCATCCAAAACAGAGACAGGCCCAGGAAACCCACCGCCACAATGACGGTAGCAGCTGACAGACGCTCTCCGCCTCCCAACACTACCTGTTCGTGGGTGGTATCGATGCTGGCTTCAGCTTCTGCCACTGCCCCGAGAGGCCTCCTGACCGCGTGTTGAGAGTTTCAGTTCACCGGCGAGCGCTTCTGGACCTCCCTCGGCGCCGGGCTTTTCTGGCTTGGCCGGCAAGGCACCACAATCCCTGTTGGTCACGCCTTCGCTGTCTGCTATAATCGCCTCCCGTGGGAGACATTCTTCCTGTGAGGCTGTGTCGATGCGTGTCATGAGCAACTGCCCCAAGTGCGGGGCCAAGGTCAGCCAGACTGATACCCAGTGTCTTGACTGCGGTCTCGATCTCGTACAGGCGCGGGTGGATATCGTCAAGCAGGCCCAACAGAATGCTCGCACGGTGGCCAAGCCAGCCACTGGAGCGGCCGCGGCGGCCAATCCGGCGGCTGCGGGCCTGGTTGCACCGGGTGAGAGCGCCGAGGAGAAGCGTCTGCGCGTCTTTGACAAGCAGCAGGCCCAGGAGCTGCGGAAGCAACGGCCGGCGATCGTGGTGGCAGCCATTCTTGCGGCGGCCTTCACCGGCGGCCTCGCCGCAGCGGCCAAGGGTTTCCTGGGCAGCGCAGGTGGCTTTGCCACCATCAAGACGCTAACCTACGCCCAGTTCAAGGCACTCGGCTTCGGACTGTTCTCCGACCCGCGCATCATGTTCATCGTCTGTGCTGGGCTGGCGCTGGCGGCCTTTCTCTGCCTCATCGGCGAGGGGCTTCGTCTGTGGGCGGTTTCGGCGGCCATCACTGCCGTGGCCCGGGGCCAGGTGCCCAATGTCGTCGGCGTAGCAGTCTTCACCATGATCGGCCTCGTCATCGGTGCCTTCTTCTGTCCCCCGCTAGGTCTCATCATGGGCATACTGTTCAAGCTTTCCAAGGATCAGGACACCAACTCGCTGGGCTCCATGATGATCTACGCTGCCATCCTGGCCGCCGCAATCGTCGTCGTCAACACCATCTGGAACCTGGCGGGGGCCCATCTCAAGACCGCCCCGGCGGCCAAAGTCACGCCGGCTGTGTCGCTGCCGGTCCCCTGGCGCACTGCCTGAGCAGGCCAGCAGACCGAATCGATGGGGCGACGGCTCACGCCGTCGCCCCAGTGCTTCGTGCTGATACGCGCAACGCGATCAGTCGTCGGCTAGCCCCGCGAAACTCGCAAACTCAGACTGCTCCACAACCTCGCCCACCTGCCCCCACGCCACACCCGGCATCTCGGCCAGTAGCTTCCGTTCCTCGGCCGCGGCATCCATTAGCTCGCGCAGGCCAGCGATGTCGTCCCAGGTGCGTCGCGGGATGCTTCCGGCGGAGACGTAGGCGCCGTTGACGGTCATTGTCGCCTTCACCGCCTCGTCTGCTGGCGCATACAGGCGCTTCTCCAGGCCACGGATGCAGGCCAGCAGGTTTCGGTGAATGGCGTCCCGGTCGCTGGGCGCGTCGAGGACCACCTCGTCATGCCCCTCACGGTGGACGACCGCCCGCTCCGTGTCCCAGCTCGCTCGTCCCCTGGTCCCGACGATCTCCAGGCTGGTACGGTAGTCGGCATCACAGCAGGTGGTGGCATACAGGTGCATCGTGGCTTCGCCCAGGTCGGCACGGATGGAGGCCAGGTCCTCGCACTCGATGTCGTGCACCCGGTACATTTCGGCTTGCAGACGCTTTGGCACCGCGAAGCCGGCCTCTGTGGTGCCCAATTGCAGGGCTGAGTTCACCAGGTGGACCGCCTGGTTCATCAGGACGCCGTCCCAGCACGGCAGGTCCTCGTAGTATCGCTTGCCGGACCAGTCGGCGCGTTCGTAGTAGCTGTCGGCGCGGAACCACTCCATGACCCCCACGACCTCCCGGAGTTCACCCAACTCGCCGTTGCAGATGAGTTCCTTCAACTGCTGAGAATGCTTGTAGCTGGCAAACTGGAAGTCCACCGCCACGAAGCGCCGACGCTGAGCTGCCGTCTGGGCCACTTGCAGACCGTCGGCGGCCAGGACCGTCACCGGCTTCTCACATAGGACATGCAGGTTGCGCTCCAGACAGCCCAGGGCGTAGGGCGCATGGAACGGGTGGGGCGTGGCGATGAGCACCATCTCCACGTCCACGTCGTCCAGCATCGCCCAGATGTCCTCATAGAAGGGAACTTCCCATTCCCGCAGCTTCGCGAGCGCCTCGGCCACAGGTGTTCGCTCCGGCCAGCGGTCACATGCCGCGACAAGGTCTACCATCTCAAGGGAGTGCAGCAACTCGCGATGGTAGCCTCCAATGCCCGAAATGCCGACCAGCGCCGTCTTTACAGGCTTCAACAAGAGCACCTCCTGTCAGGTTGGCCGCATGGCTGCGGTGGCATGCACTAACCGGGTCCAGACCGTCTGCGGCGGCCGTTGGCTCGCTCGATCGCCCACTGATAGACTTCCAGCATGCGCTGCACGACTTGAGGCTGGTCAAAGCGCTGGGAGCAGGTCCGCGCGTTGGCGCTGAGCCGGGCGAGAGTGTCAGGCGACGTCAGTAGCTCGATGGCAGCGGCCGCAAGTCCATTCGCCCCCTCTTGCGGGGGGACCAGACGCCCAGTCACACCATCCTCGATCATGTCGTTGTTACCTGGTACGTCGTAGGCCACAATCGGCGTGCCCGTGGCGAAAGCTTCGGCAAAGGAAAGCGGCTGGACCTCCATCTGGCTGCCGGTGATGAACAGGTCCAGTGCGGCCTGGTGTTCGGGGACGCGATCATGCGGCACGCGGCCCAGGAAACGAACGCGGTCCCCGTTGGGCAGTGCCCTGGCCATCGCCTCGATCTTGGGCCGCGACGGCCCATCGCCGATCCCGATCACGATCAGCCGCGCCTGGGGGAGCCGCTGCAGGACCAGGCCTGCCGCTTTGATCAAGTCTGGCAGGCCCTTCTCCGGGGCCAGCCGCCCCACGTAGCCCAACAGCAGTTCGCCATCACTGGTACCGAGCTCCCGCCGCAGAGCCCGGCCATCGGCTCGGAAGCACTCCGAGAGGTCAGTGGGATTATAGACTACCTCAATGGGAGCCTTCACACCGCGGGCCAGCAGCCGGTCACGGGCACTGGCGGCCGGCGTGGTTACCCAGTCACAACTATTGCAGTACGCCCGCACCTGAGCGCGCAGATAGGCGTCCACCAGTGCATTGGGCAGAGGGATCAGCCGGCTGTAAGTCTCGTACTGGGTGTGGATGGTGGTGACAAGGGGTCTGCGGGTACAGCGCGCATACCAGGCGCCCCAGGACCCGACCCACATGGGGTGTTCGGTATGGACCAGGTCGAAGTTCAGTTGGCGCAGCGTCCGTACCACGGCCCGCGAGCAGGGGACGGCCAAAGGGTAGTCAGCCTCTACCGGTGCGGCCACCGCCGGGAAGCGCACGACCCCGGGCTCATCCTGAGCTCGATCAAAGCCCGGCGGTGAGGGGGCAAAGACCCACACCTCGTGGCCGGCCGCCTCCAGCCCCCGCTTGAGGTTGGCAACTGAGATGGCAACACCGTTGACGGTTGGCCAGTAAGTGTTGGTGAAGATTGCGATCCGCAAGCGAGGCCTCTGTCCCGTCTGCCACACCGGTTGACCCGCGGTTACCGGGCCACCTACTGTCCGCCCAGCTTCGACGCCCGCTCCCGTAGCAACACCGCCAAACGTGGCGCACCGAACCAGTCGGCAAGCGACTCGTCAGCGGCGTCAGGCATGGGCATATAGATCTTCGCCAGTTCCGTGGTGAACCCGGGCAGCTTCTGTGCATACTCCTCGGCACTCAGCTTGCGGGCTTCCGAGAAGATGCGGAGGATGGCTTCGGCATTCAGACCCACCTCCGGGTCAGCCAGTTCCTGGGCATTGGCCTCGGCTTCCTCGGCATACTCCGCTTCAGGTAGCTCCCGGATCCAGTTCAGGAGTTCGGCCGCCTGCGTGGCTGCCTCGTCAGCACCGGTGATGATGGCTGTCTGCTCCGGACTGAGCGCCTTGCGGAACTCTGCGGCGTACTTGCTCCGGGTCTCGACCTCCAACCCATAGGCGTCGTCGGCGCGCCCCTGTACTTCCCGGATCTGGTCCTCCAGCTCTTCCCCCGGCTCCTTGTCCTCAAGCAACGCGGCTCGCTTCTGGCTAAGTAGCGGCACCAGTTCCTTCAGGGCGGCCTCGCGCTGGGCCTGCGCCGGCGCCACCTCCGCCGCCATGCGGTCAATGATCCCCAGTAAGGTGGTGTATTGCTCGGGTTTGAGATCGAGACGGTTGAGGGTGTAAAGGATCTGAATGTCCTGGCTCAGGACGTCTACCTTAGCCTCGGCATCACTGGTGGTGCCTTCTAGGCCGGGCTGTTGGCAAGAGCCCACCAGGCAGACAAGCAGCGCCAGGGCGCTGGGGAGAAGCAGAGCAGGCAGACGGCGGTAACCGGTCATGGCGGTGCCTCCGGGTTGTGTCAGCGGCTGAACGTGTCTACAGCCATCGCCAGGAATTCCTGGTTGTTGCGTGTCTTGCGCAGCCCCGATAGCAGGATCTCGGCAGCTTCGACCGTGTCCAGCGAATGCAGCGCGCGACGCAGTTGCCAGATCGTCTGCATCTCCTCGTCGTTGAACAACAGCTCCTGGTGCCGCGTGCTGGAGCGCTGAATGTCAATGGCGGGGAACACGCCTCGCTCCGCGCATTCACGCGTCAGGACCAGGTCGAGGTTGCCAGTCGCCTTGAACTCCTCAAAGATCATGTCGTCCATGCGGCTTCCCGTCTCTACGAGGATGGTGGCCAGGATCGTGAGGCTGCCGCCGTTTTCGATATTGCGGGCTGCCCCCAGGAAGCGCTTGGGACGGTACAGCGCGGTGGGGTCCAGACCTCCGGACAGCGTCCGGCCGCTGGGTTCAACCGTCAGGTTACTGGCGCGCGCGAGACGGGTGATGCTGTCCATCAGGACGACCACATCCTCGCCAAGTTCCACCAGTCGTTTGGCACGGGCGAGGACCAGGTCGGCCACCTTCATATGGTTTTCCGGCATCTCATCGAAGGTCGAGGCGATGACCTCGCCGTCCACCGACCGCGCGATGTCAGTGACTTCCTCCGGACGCTCGTCAATCAGCAAGACCATCAGCAGAATGTCATCGTAGTTCTTGGTGAGAGCATTGGCGATGTTCTTGATGATCGTTGTCTTCCCGGCCTTCGGCGGAGCCACGATGAGGCCGCGCTGGCCCCGCCCCACCGGCGTGACAATGTCCATGAAACGCCCGGTGATGCCGCTGGGCCCCTCGGTCTCCAGATACAGCCGCTCGTCGGGGTAGATAGGTGTCAGTTCCTCAAACTGTGGCCGGTTCCGCATCTCCTCAGGAGACGCGCCGTTGATGGTCTGCACCCGCAGCAACGACCAGTATCGCTCCGTGTCCTTGGGGGGGCGCACGGGGCCACTGACCAGATCGCCGGTTCGCAGCCCGAAGCGTTTGATCTGGGTGTCAGCGACGTAGATATCCTTCTGGGGGTCTGGCGAATAGCCATCGGCGCGCAGGTAGCCACGGCCGTCCGGCATGACCTCCAGGATACCGTAACCATACTTGTGGCCGTTTTGCTCGCTCTGCCCCGACAGGATCTTCATGCACAGATCCTGCTTGCGTAGCGTGCGTACGCCCTCGATGTTGAGCGATGCCGCGATATCGCGCAGCTCATCCACCGTCTTGGATTGCAGCTCACTCAGCTCCAACATCATCCAGCACCTCAGAAGATTGCTCGTCCTTGCCCTGATAGGCCTCGGCCTTCAGGGCTGCCACATAGGGCAGATGGCGGAAACGGCCGGCATAGTCCAACCCGTAACCAACCAGAAACTCATTGGGGACGGAGAAGCCCAGGTACTCAACCGTCACCGGCACCTCGCGGCGCTCCGTCTTGTCCAGGAGACAGCATACGGCGACTGACCTCGGGCCTCGCCGCGCCAACTCCTGCCGCAGGTGCGCCAGCGTGTGCCCACTGTCCACGATATCCTCAACCAGGAGCACGTCGCGTCCACTGAGCTCCGGCCAGAGGCCCTCCAGCACGGTCACCTGGCCGTTGCTGGCAGACTGTTTGCCGTAGCTGGAAGCACTGATGAAACCAACCTCAAGGGGCAGATCCAGAGCTCGCACCAGATCGGCCACAAAGACGAAAGAACCGGTCAGCACACCCAGCACCAGCAGGTCCTTGCCCGCATAGTCCGCGGCGATGGCCTGCGCCAGTTCCCGGACCCGTTGCCGCAGGACGGACTCGGGCAGCAGCACGCGGTCCAGGTCAGCCAGCCAGTCAACCCCGTCAGTCATTCCCATTCGATGGTTCCCGGCGGTTTGGTGGTGACGTCGTAAAGCACCCGGTTGACACCGGGCACCTCATTGACGATGCGGGTCGCGATGCGCGCCAGCACGTCGTGGGGCATTCGGAACCAGTCGGCCGTCATGAAGTCCTCGGTGGTCACCGCCCGCAGGACCACTGGCTGTGAGTAGGTGCGGCCGTCGCCCATCACGCCCACACTGCGGGTGTCCAGCAGCACGGCGAAGCACTGCGCGATGGCCCCTGTCAGCCCGGCCGCCTCCAACTCCTCCTGCAGGATCGCGTCAGCTTCCCGCGCTATGTGCAAGCGCTCAGGCGTTACTGCTCCGGAAACCCTTACGGCCAGTCCAGGGCCCGGGAAAGGCTGCCGTTGCACGATCTCCGCGGGCAGCCCCAACTGGACCCCTAGCTGTCTCACCTCATCCTTGAAGAGGCGGCGCAGAGGTTCCAGATTCTCATACTTCATATCAGCCGGTAAGCCGCCCACATTGTGATGCGTCTTGATGGTGGCCGTGGCGCCTCCGCCGCTCTCAATGACATCCGGATAGAGGGTGCCATGGGCGATGAAGTCAAACTGCCCCAGCTTGGCGCTCTCCTCCTCAAAGACCCGGATGAAATTCTCCCCAATGATGCGCCGCTTCGCCTCGGGGTCCAACACTCCGTCCAGGCGACTGAGGAAGCGCTCGGAGGCGTCCACGAACACGAACTGCTCCCCAAGCATGCGCCCGAATACCTCGCAGATGCGCTCGGCCTCATGCTTACGCAGCAGGCCATGGTCAATGAACATGCAGGTGAGCTGGGGCCCGATCGCCCTGCGCAGGAGCGCAGCAACAACCGAGGAATCGACCCCGCCGGACAGCGCACACAGCACGCGCTTGTCCCCCACGCGTTCCTGCAGCTCGCGAACCGACTGCTCAATGAATGATCCGGGCTGCCAGTCGCCGGTGCAGCCACAGACATCGTAAAGGAAATGCCTCAGGATCGCGTTGCCGTCCGGTGTGTGATGGACCTCCGGGTGGAACTGCACCCCGTAGAGCCTGCGACTGGCATCTCCCATCGCCGCAACCGGGGCGTTTCCGCTACGGGCCAGTACCCGAAAACCTGGGGGCACAGCCGTCACGCGGTCGCCGTGACTCATCCAGACCTTGAGGGGGCTGCCCAGCCCCGAGAAAAGCGGCTCTGGCTCCAGGACCTCCAGCTCCGCGTGTCCATACTCCCGCTCCGTCCCCGGGCTGACCGTTCCTCCGGTCAGGTGGGCCATCAGTTGCTGCCCATAGCAGATGCCCAGGATCGGTAGCCCGGAGGCGAACAGCGCCGGATCGACGGTCGGCGCCCCTGCCTCGTAGACGCTGGCAGGACCGCCCGACAAGATCAGGCCCTTCGGTTGCCGGGCCATAAGCTCCGACACGGGCGTGTCATGGGGAACGATTTCCGAGTAGACCTGCTGTTCGCGCACCTTCCGCGCGATGAGCTGCACGTATTGGGCGCCGAAATCCAGGACGAGCACGGTCTCGGGACTGGCGGCAGCAGTCATTGGCTCCAACCATGAGGTAGCACGCCCACCCGGAGGGCAACCACCGAGTGCCGGGTCGATGACCCGGAGCGGGCTACGGAATCTGAACCCTGGGGACGGTGTGAACTCACTGTGGGGTCGGTCAACGTAAAGGCGCGCCGACGAGGCTTACGCCTCAGTCATGTCTGCATGCGCGTCAGGGAATTCTGAGAAAGACGCCCCGGTGTCTAGACTCGAACCGACCACTCTCTGCGCCGGGGGCCGTGGGGTCCACCAACTCGGTGGAAGTATACCAACCCCCTGGCAAGCTGTCAACGGTTTGTGTGACGCAGCACACCACAAATCCGCGATCTGGCACCGAACTTCAGAAACTGAAGTCATACCGTGCGCCGAAGCCGGAGGATGCCCCCAGGCTCAGCCGGCCACGGTCAGCCAAAGTGGCCTGTTCGTCGCGGTGGCCAAGCAGTCGCCATCGCCCGCGCCCAGTCTGGTGTCCGATCAGGTAGCCCAGCACTGCCCCGCCAATGACCTGGTCCCAGTCATGCCGATTCAGCTCGACCCGCGACCACCCCACGGCCGCCGCGTAGACGTACAGCCAGGGCCTGGCCTTGGGCTCGCGGGCCCCGACGGCCTCCGCCAGAGCAAAGGCATAGGCGGTGTGACCGCTCGGGAAACCGTCCACCTCTGTGCTCGGGCGAGGGCGCCGGGAATGCACGACGTCCTTCGTCAGCAACACCGTTCCCGTGGTGATGATCATCGTGTCCGCCATGCGGCGACCCGTTTCGCGCCCGTAGGGGTCGTCCTGTAGCAGCTCGTACCCCGTCGCAGCCAAAGACAGCGGCAAGAGCGCGTCGGAGATGCGGTCCCAAGGCTGCTCTTCGGTACCGTCCCCGAAGGCAGGGACACAGGCCAACACGCCAGCTAACAGCGGAGCTACCACCGCAAAATGAAGCTTCATGAACTGGCCTCGGTCAGTGGTGAAACTCAGGTCCGTTTCTCGTTCTGCAGAGCCGCGGCCACCTTGGCTCGCGCCTCGTCAATGAACACCTGGACTTCTGCGGTGCAGTAGGTCCGCTGCTCGAAGGTTCGGGTCTCCAGCGTCCTCAGAAACCCCTCGAAGTCCGCAAAGTAAGAGCCGTAGATATGGAAACTGTCCACCACGTGGTTGTACTGCCCCACCTTGATCTCTCTGCCCAACCCCTCGCTGACCCTCTCGGCCACAACGCGCTGCAAGTCGGTGAAGGCGTACATGTTCATGAAGGCGGCCTTGAAAGCGTCATTGCTGCGCATGTGAGCCGCCAGCAGGAGACGGTCGCCGAAGATGCGGAACCACAGCCGTTGCATACACGCCGGGTCATCAGAGGCGGGATCTACCCACGGCTTCCACAGCACACACTGCGCACGGCGGGTGTGCGGCGCTTGCACCAGCGCCTCTACCGCGGCGTCGAGCTGGTTTACCGGCTCGGGCAGACCCGGCACCGAGTAGGCCGTGATGCGTTCGTGGTAGGTGTACTGCCACTTGCCCTCCTCAGGCGCGATCCAGTGGTCGTGGATGCCATCCACCACCTCCTGCCGGTAGACCTCAAGATCGTCAAAGCCTCCGGGCATGGCGCGGTGGATGCGCGGCTCTGCGAAGGGGTCCTTCACAGCCAGGAAGAGAGACACATCCCGGCTGGGCTCATCACCCTCCCGGTCGTACTGGGTTGGGATGCGGGCTCCCTGTTCCCAGCACGCCACCACCGCCTGTTCCCATCCCGCAGCCAGGTTATCAGCAGTGATACAGACGACGGGCAGAGACAACTCCATTGGGTGTTCCTTACCTCCGACTGTGACTGGGGCAACTTGCGCAAAACGGCGGCTTCTGGTACATTTGCTTGGACTGCACTGCCAAGTGGCGTTCGCCCCCCGAGGCGACCTAACCTTCTCCAGCATAGTGGACAGCCCACGATGAAGCCAAGCTCGCCGCCCACCTCGTCCCTGTGGCCACGCTTGCTCTTCGTTGTCTTTGTCGCTGGTCTTGGCTACCTGACTCTGCAGTTCTCTGACCTGATGCTCCTGCGGTCGCTGGCCGCAGCCGCCACACCTGGCTCCCGAGCCGCTGTTGCCCCCCTGCGGCCGACGGCCTACGTCCCGGTGGCCAGGGGTACCGCAGCCAACCGTGGCCCCACCACCACGCCGCCGCCGAACCTGGCCGAAGTGGGCGATGGCGGCGACCTGGGTCGGCGGGTGAGGCGCGTCCTCGAGCGTTACCAGCCCTTTGTGATGGCCTCGGTCAGAGGCAATGTCTCATATGTTGCGTTCGGTCCGCTGCTGCGCCTTCTGGGAGGAGAACTGCACTGGTCGGCGGGACAGCAGCGAGCCGCCGTGGTGTTGCCCGATGCCCTCATCACCTTCGCCCTGGACGGGTCAGACGCCCGGCGCAACTACCGGGAGGTGCCTCTGCAGGCGGCGCCGCTGTCTGAGTATGGCCAACTCAAGCTCCCTGTCAAGGCCCTCGGGCCGCTTTTCGGTCTTCAGGTCGAACCGCTGGATCGTCAGCACCAGGGCCTGTATCGTCTCGTCGCGTCTGGCACGACCGTGTACGTGATCGTCCGGGAGCGCATGTACAGCCTGGAAGCGAGCCGCTCGGGGCGCTGGCTGCAGGTGTACTTCCTCGGCCAGCCGGTCAAGCGTTACCCGATCTGCACGGGCGAAGGGAACAACACACCAGTGGGCCAGTTCCACATCGCCAACAAGGCGGTCTGGCCTCCGTGGAACGCCTATTGGGGCGAGTATATGCCCGGCGGCAGCAGCCGTAACCCCCTGGGCGCCCGCTGGTTGGGCACCACCGCCCGGGGGCGAGCCACCGGCCGCGTGATTGGCATCCATGGCACCAACCAGCCCTCCTCCATTGGCCGGCGCATTTCCGGGGGATGTATGCGCATGTACAACCATGACGCCATTGAGTTGTACAATAACATCCCTGTGGGGACACCCCTTACTGTGCACGAGTAACCAACCTATGGTGGTCGGCATCGGAGTAGACATCTGCAGCGTGGAACGCCTCGCCCGCCTGCGGCAACGCTATGGGCGCCGCTTTCTCGACCGGGTCTTCACCGGTGCCGAGCAGGCCTACTGCGGCGTCGGCCGCGGCTGCGATGAGCGCTACGCCGCTCGCTTTGCCGCCAAGGAAGCCTTCTTGAAGGCGCTGGGAACTGGGTTCTCCGATGGCATGACGCTTCGCGATGTGGAGGTTGTGCCCTCCCCCAGTGGCCGTCCGGCACTGGTGGTGACCGGCCAGGCGGAGCAGGTCAGTCGGCGGCTGGGCGTCGAAACCATCCACGTCAGTCTCTCCCATGAACGCGACCACGCGATCGCCTTCGTGGTCCTGGAGCGCTGAAACCAGGGAGCGCCCATGCGCCGTTGCGACCGCTATCTCTTCTCTCAGCTTCTGCTCCCCTCGGCCATCGGGCTTCTGACCTTCGCGGTGATCATGCTGGGCGATGTGGCGCGCCAGATGGGTGCGGTGCTGATGGGCAGCCGCGTGCCGATCTGGCTGCTTGCCCAGTTTCTCTCGTGCTATATCCCCCATGCCCTCTCCTGGGCCATGCCCGTGGGCGCTCTGGTGGGCGTTGCCATGGCTATGACTCTGCTGACGAACCACGGCGAGATCACGGCCCTGCGCGCCGGTGGGCTCGGCTTCCCGCGACTGTGCCGAGCCTTCGTCCTCATGGGACTACTCGGAGCCGTCGCCTCCTTCGTCCTGGGCGAGTACGTGGCTCCCCCGGCTGTGCGCCGAGCCCGCGAGCTATTCGCCCAGATCGGTCTCACGCAGCCGGTCATGCAGGAGCAGCACAATGTGTTCTTCCGCGATGGACCTTCCCGCCGGATCTTCTACATCGGCCACATGAATCCCGCGTCAAACCAGTTGGAGCGCGTCACCATCTGGCAGCAGGACGAGGCCGGCCGGGTGCGGGGCATCACCACGGCGGAGTGGGCTGAGGCGCGCGGTGAGGTGTGGTACCTGCGACAGGGGGCCTCCGTCAGCCTGGACGTGGACGGGCAGCAGACCGGGCCGCCGGTGACTTTCGGCGAGCAGGAGGTGACGCTGTGGCGGGCCCTCCAGGACTACTATGCCAGCCAGCGCACCCCCGTGGAGATGAGCGCGGCGGAACTGGGCGACCTCGTGGCAACGGTCGGCGGCGCCGGGCGCGACACTCACCGTGAACTGGTGCAGTTGCATTTCAAGTACTCGCTCCCCCTGGCGAGCCTCGTTTTCGTGCTCTGCGGCGCACCCATCGCCTTTCGTTGCGCCCGCTACGGCAGTTTCGTGGGAGTCATCGTGGCGGTGGGGATCGTTTTCCTCTACAACGGCGTGCGGTCCTGGACCCTGGCCTTCGGCCTCGCAGGCACGCTGGACCCCTTCTGGGCCGGGTGGATCCCGGACATGGTCTTCGGTGCTCTCGGTCTGGCTCTTCTGACCGCCACCCGCTAGACGACACGCGGACGGCGGCGGCTTCCCGTGGGGGAACCTTAGCCGAGCACCCAGATGACCGCCTGGCCGCAGATACCAGTGGGCACCGTTTCCTTGCTGTACAGGTTGCCGACAGTCCCCGCCACTTCCAGCACGATCTCGTTGCTGCCGGCGCGGGCAGCCGAGGTGATGTCCACCTCGTAAGGTGGCCAGATACGGGTGCCGACCACCTTCCCGTTGACAATCACGCGTAGACAGCCCAGGACCTCACCGGGGTCCAGCACTACCCGCGTGTCACCCAGCAGTCGCGCCGGGATGTCCACTGTCTGCCGGTACCGCGCGATGCCGGCGAAGTGGGCGTAGCCGTGGTCAGTGTGCAACCCCCGCATCTTCCCCCGCTCCGGCGCGAGGACGCCCGCCTCGTCCACCGCGAAAGCGCCAACCAGGTAGACCGGCTCACGCAGACCGTGCATCGGGTTCAACAGAGATATGGTGGCAATCTCGATGAGATTCGACCCCGGCTCCAGATACGGCCCGATCTGCACCCACAGGTAGTCAGGGTCCTGCCAGCGCGAGGGCTCCAGCGGCGGCACCTGCTGACCGTTGACGAACACCTCGAGGCTTCTGATGCCGCTGAGAAAGCCCACGTGCGACGGAATCCACTGCTCGATGTCATCCAAGACGAGCCGGACATCATCCAGTCGCCCGGCGGTCTGAAAGACCGTGCGGTACGTGTTGACCTTCTCCGGCACATGGAGCGCGTTGCCGGCCTCGATGTCCCGCGCGGTGAACTCCCACCGGTCGAGGATCGCCACGTTGCCGCCTACGGCCTCAAAGCCCCACGTCGGCTGCAATGGCAGGTTGTCCAGAACGGTCGGCGTCGGCAGTTCGGCGATCTCCTCCGGCATGGCGCCCGGGGTGATGATGAGTAACCGCGCCTCCGCTTCCTCAAACTCCAGCTCCACCTCCAACCAATCTTCGTCATTCACGCGCGTGACGACCGGCGCGCTCTCGCCGGTCTCCAGGGACCACTCCTGGACGCGCCCCTGCACAGGGCAGGCAAACACACACGACTGCGGTTCCTTGGTGCGGTTGACCAGGAGATAGCTCTCGCCCACGGCACTGGACCGATGGCAGCAGATGATGCTGTCCAGGTTGCGGCCCTCGGCATTACGGATGGTGACGTCCGCGGCGGCGACTTCCGGCAGATGCCGTTCCAGCCACTCCTGGACCCGCTTGGGCCGGCTGTGCAGGGCATGCCCGCCGGCGGGGTTGGTGCTGGCCTGTCCGTCACGTTCGGTGAAGATACCGGCGATGATGCTGCGCAAGGCCTCGTCCTGCCCCCGCTCATCAGCTTCGGATGGCAGCTCCCCCAGCGCGATGATGCTTCCTCCCGCTTCGTGGAACTCCCGCAGTCGAGTTGCGGCCGCCAGGCTCATGACCCGCGCTCCTGGCAGCACCACCACCATGTAAGTCTCTTCAGAGCCCGGGAACGCCAGCTCTCCGTCCCGCACCTCTGCCAATGGCAGTTGTGTGTCGTCAATGAAGTCGTAGTCGTAATGCAGCGACAGCAGGGCTTCCGACACCTGTTCCATGAGTTGCTGACACTCGGGTGTCTCGTTGGCCTGCCCCTGCCGGAACATGTCAGCGTACATGGTCTTGTTGGGGCTGAGGACCGCGGCCACTGACACGTGGTGCCCCAGGGACTGCACCAGCGAAAGCCGGCCCAGGTAGTCGGCGAACTCCTTGTAGAACTCCCAGTATGGCTGATGGTAGAACTCGGTTGGCGGCCAGTCCGTTTTGCGGAAGCCCTCGAAGGAGTAGTAGAAGGCATGGGGGATGAACATGTTCACGCCGAGGGCGGCCATGAAGTTGGCGTCCAGGCGCCGGTCCAGCAGGGTATGACCATGGCCGCTGCCGCCAAAGGCCTCGCACATCACCCGTGGTTTGCCCTGGGTGTGGGCCACTGAAGCCGCGCACTTGCCCGACAGGATGCGGAACGGGTTGTCCCTGGTACCCACGCCGTGCCCGAGGTAGTCAAGCCCGGGCCGGTCCATGGTGGTCAGCACCCATGTCTGGTTCCCCTGCGTGCGGACCTGCTTGAACAGCGGCTCCTCCAGCGTGTGCCCGATGTACTCCAGACCTCGCTCATGGCACCAGAGGCTGAGCTTGCCGTGATAGCTCTCGACATACCACGTGCCGATGGCGCGGAAATAGTCGGCCCGCAGCTTGCCCGTGTCGGGTCCCACATCATAGACCAGCCCCAGCAGATGGGGGCGCAGGTCATAGCCATGCATGGCCCGGAACTTGGTCTCGAAGTCGCGGGTCCAGGCCAGCACCACCCCCGGCAAGACACGCTGCAGGTCCTGAACCGTCGTGCGCATGGCCTGGGTCTTGAAGAACCCGTCATGGATCATCAGACCTGGCTCATCGGTGAAGACGCCCTTGATGGTCTGGCCGAACTCGGCGGACAGCCGGTCGTAGGGATCGTAGGCCAGTCGGCGAAAGGCCTCGACGGCCTCCTCGTTCATGGTGTCGAGGTAATAGCCGTTGGCGAAGGTCACCTTCGCGGCCACCGGACATTCCCAAAACAGCGCCACAAGCCAGCTTCCCGGTGGGGCTTCCCAGCGCAGCCGTCCGTCCTGGTAACGCTCGGTGATGTCCCGCACATCGCCCTGGAACGCTAGGCTCCCCTCGTCGGCAATGCGCACGGCCTGAATGCAAAGCAACGTGTTGTCGTCAGGCTGCAGCGTCGTCTGGAACGTAACCCCACCCGCGACCCGCAGGGACTGAACCCGCAGGTAGCGCATGCGGAACTGCGGGTTCTCCCGGGTCAACTTGCCGCCGTAGGTGCCCGAGGGCCAGTTGTCCTCGTCGTACAGCCAGGCCTCCATCCCATGACGCCCCAACTCCTCGACGCAGATCTCGATGGCCCGCATCCACTCATCTGACATGTACGGCGTCTGCAGTCCGTGGCGCGCGTGCAACACCACACCGCCGACGCCCTTCGTCGCCATCTCCCGGATCTGCCAGCGGAGACGGTCCTCTTCCAGGCGATGGTTGAGGAACCAGAAGGGCACCGGGCGGTACTGCCGGGGCGGGTCCAGGAACTGCTGGGCGAAGTCGTCCATGGTTGGGCTCCAAGCGGCTCGGGGTTGGGGCTGTCCCGGTAGGAGCGGTCACCAGACCGCTCCTACCGCCTGCGTACCCAGTCTGCCCTACTTCATCGCGTTGATCTCATCCTCGACGGCCGCGACTTCCTCGGCCGTTGTCAGGACGCCGATCTCCAGGTCGTAGACCTTCTCCTGGCCGGGCTTGAGCACTTCCAACCGGCCCTCCCGGCGGTCTTTCACGCGGCCCTCGACCAGGCAGTTGGCGGGCTCCAGGCCGGTGACGTAGGTGCCCTCGGCGGGCATCTTCCATTCGATGAAGTACGGCAGAGCGCCCTTGTCATACTTCAGGTACAGCCCCATCGCCCCGCCTTCCTGAACGGAGTTGGCGAAGCCGACCATGGTGGTGCCATCGGCGGCGGTTGCCAGGTCGTGATAGTAGACCCACTCGACCTGGTCGGGCGTCGGCCCAGGGAACTCAGCCCAGGTATCGAAGTGCGGCGCAGCGGCGGCATCGCGGGGGCGGCTCTCGCGACTGTTGACCAGGTACCGAGAGTTGGCCTGGATCAGCGGAAAGCCCAGATTGACGTGGTACAGGAACATGTGCTCCTGGGGCTTATGGCCCTCGTTGGTGACCACGTCGTGGAACCAGATCTTGTTGACCCCGAGCTTCCCCGTGATCCTGCGGGTGAGCAGAATGTTGGGGCCAAACACCTTGCCCTCCCGCATCTTCCCCTGGGCCCAGAAGACGTAGTCATCGCCCTCCCACGCGCCATCCACATAGAGATTCTTCGCGGGTGTGTTGTTGACGCGCCCATGCAGACCCATGCTGCCGGTGCTGAGCCACTTGCCCTGCTCCGGGTCCCAGTGTGGCTCGCCCTCGTCGGTATCGGGGTCAACGTGAGGAGCGCCAGCGTAGGTCATGCCGCAGGTGGCAACCAGGCCACCAAAGAAGCCGCGCAGCCAGCCCAGGCCATCGGGCTCGAAGTACGCCGCCGCAGTGTCGCCGGTCTGTGACCGCCAGCACAGCGACTGGCCGCAGTACTCGGCCGAAGTGATGTCCAGGCCTCGGCCGGCCACGGCGATGAAGTTCAGTCCCGCGCCATTGCGGAACAGCACTGCCTCGCTCCCTGCCTCGTTGCCTTCCACCAGCATGATGCGTCGGGCGCCACCCAACTGGTCCACATCACCGACGTGGCGCATTAGCTCCGCTTTGGTCCAGTCCTTGCCAAAGAGCCGAGCCATGGTTGTTGACCTCCAGAAGAAAGTGATAGGTGGTGTGCAGAGGCCGGCCCTGGCCGACCTGCCCTATCTCCGGTAGCCGGGGCATCTCTGCCCAGGCGGCGTGGCTGGAAGCCACACCTACCGCGAGGCCGTGTCCGCCACCACCGGGTTGCTAATCTTGCCGATACCGTCAATCTCGATCTCTATGACGTCGCCGGGCTTCAAGTAGACCGGCGGGTTGCGCGGGAAGCCCACGCCCTCGGGCGTGCCGGTCATAATGACCGTACCCGGCAGGAGGGTCAGGTGGTGACTGAGGAAGCTGACGAGTTGGCGACAGCCAAAAATGAGGTCGGAGGTGCTGGAGTCCTGCATCACCTGACCGTTGAGCACCGCACGGATGCCGAGGTTCTCCGGGTCAGGAATGTCGGTCTCGATCCACGGCCCCAGCGGACAGAAGGTGTCGAAGCTCTTGCCGCGCGCCCACTGCTTGTCGCCAAACTGGCAGTCCCGCGCCGAAACGTCATTGCCGCAGGTGTACCCAAACACATAGTCAAGAGCGTCCGCTTCTGAGACATTGCGCGCCGTGCGGCCAATGACGATGCAGAGCTCAGCCTCGTAGTCTACCTGGTCCGGGGCCATATGTGGCAGGACAATCGGGTCGTGGGGACCGATGACAGAGGTGTTCGCCTTGAGAAACATCAGGGGCTGCTTCGGGATCTCCATCTGGGATTCGGCCGCGTGTCGCCGGTAGTTCAGCCCGATGGCGATGATGTTGGGCGGCATCACGGGCGCCAGGAGCTTGCATTCGGTCAGCGGCGGGGTCAGCCCCACTTCGGCCATGGCCCCGCTGGGGTCACCAATGAACAGCTTCACCCGGTCATCCTGAACAACCCCGTAGTATGTATTGCCTTCGTGTTCAACGCGCGCAATCTTCATGGACTTCTCCCCTCGGCGGCAGGGTCTGACTGGCTGCCAGGTAGCAGGCAGTTCGGCGCGAAAGCCGCCGAGACCTCTCCGCGCCGGCAAGGAAAGCGCGGTGGCCATGGCGAACCGCCGACCCACCAAGCGGGAAGGAGCGATCAGCATGAAGAAGCTGCGGGTCGGCGTGATCGGTACCGGGATGATTGGCAAGCACCACCTGGGACAGTACCAGCAGATGGCGTCGGAAGTGGAGGTTGTGGCGGTGGCCGACATTCGGGAGGACGAGGCCCGGCGGGTGGCTGAGGCTTACGGTGTACCCAACGTCTTCAAGGACTACCGGAAACTGCTGGCCATGGATGAGATCGATGCCGTTGATGTCTGCCTGCACAACGCCCTGCACTGCCCAGTGACGCTGGATGCCTTCGCTGCTGGAAAGCACGTCTACTGCGAGAAGCCGCTGGCCCTCAGCTCGCGGGAAGCCCAGAAGATGAACGACGCCGCCGCCAAGGCGGGCAAGCACCTGGGGATGCAGTGCGGCACCATCTTCAGCCGTGAGGTGCAGACCACCAAGTATCTCATCAACCAGGGGCACCTGGGCAAGGTCTACTACGCGAAGGCCAGCAACTACCGTCGCCGCGGCCGTCCCTACGTGGACGGCTATGGCACGCCCCCGTTCGTCCAGAAGGAGCACGCCGGCGGCGGCGCTCTGATGGATATGGCCGTTTACCACCTGGGCCTGATGATGTTCCTTCTTGATAGCCCAGAGGTGCTCACGGTCAGTGGCTCCACCTTCCAGGAGCTGGACATGGACGAGAAGCGGCGTCGCGAGAGCCACTATGACGTGGAGGAGCTGGGGGTGGCGCTGGTGCGTCTGGCCGGGGGAGTGACCCTTGCCGTCGAGGAGGCGTGGGCCATCCACGGCGAGGCCGGCTCCCGCCACCAGGTCTATGGCGACAAAGGCGGGGTGCGCCTGAACCCGTTCACCTTCTACACCAACCTGTCCGGCATAGACGGGGACATGACCTTCGACATGGACGGCTGGGCCTACCGTCAGGGCCAGCTACACCCCGAGACCGCCGGTTACGCCAGTTCACAGCAGCACTGGGTCTGGGGCCTGCTCGGCCGAGTGCCGATGATCAACACCGGCCAGATCGGCCTCCGTGTCTGTCAGATCACCGAGGCCATCTACAAGTCCGCCGAGAAAGGCAAAGAGGTAGTGGTCAAGTAGACCCGGTCGCCGGCGCAGCCTACCCCTCCGGCGGCGGGATGACCCAGGGCTCCCGCCGCCGGAACTCGTTTTGGAAGGTAGCCTCGATGCGCCCGGTCTGTTCTAGGTGCATCATGCATGCGCGGATGCAGCCCTTGGCCCCGCACACTGCATAGTACCCCGTCGTGTCCAGCATAGTCTTGTAGTAGTCCACCACGCGGCCGCTGGGGAACTCCGGCGTCTTGCGCCAGGTTGCTCCCGCGATTGTGTAAGCCAGCTTGTAGGCCTCTTCTTCGCTGCATTCCTGCTTGGCCACATTCAGGCGCAGGCCGGGGCAATCCCTGGCCAGGAACGGTGAGGCCTCCACATTGAGGCCGTGGTGCGTCAAGGTGCACTTGCCCATGTGCACATCGGCCCACTCGATGGTCTGCCCGGCCAGCTTGATGCGTACCACCTGATTGTCGCGGACATGCGGGATACAGTGCCCCGGGCAGTCGCGCACGCAGGCCATGCAGCGGTCACAGATGGAGCCGGGTGGCACGATCGGATCGGGCTCGAGGTCGGCGTCCGTGACGATCATCCCCAATCGCTGGCGCGGACCGAACTGCCGGGTCAGGAACACCTTCGACCAGCCGATTTCGCCGAGCCCTGCGGCCACGGCGGCGATACGGATGGCGGGGAAGACGTCCGGGCCGGGCTGGCCAGGCCGCAGCGGCCCGCGGGCGGGGTTGCACTCCGGCACACCTGGGTAGACCGGTACCGCCTCAAACCCGTGGTCCTCAATGAAGCAGGCGGTCTCATAGGTCGCCAGGGGCCGAAAGAACATGTTCAGCCGGTTGTAGGCATAGAAGGTGTAGTTGCTCCAGTGGGTGCCTTCCTCAATGCCGCGGTACGTCCCGCGCGGAATGCGCCGGGCGGTGACAATGACCGACCGCGCGGCCGGGAAGATGTACCGCGGGTCCATCTGCTCGGGGGCACCCTCAAACCGCTCCACCGGCGCAATGCCCACCAGGTCCAGCCCCCGGCTGAGACCGAACTCCCTGACCATCTGCGCGGTCAGGGGCATCACGCCTCCCCCTTCTGGGCCCGGAAGCCGCCAGGGTCGGCGCAGCCCGTGGCCTTGGAGCTGGTATCCACCATCGTGGCCTGCCCGAAGTGGTCCAGAGCCCAGGGATCACGCTGCCGGAACTCGTGGGCAAATCGGTTGCTCAGCTTGCCGTTGCGCTCCAGGGCGTCCAGGCACGTGCGGATGCACAGGGCGGCCGTTCGCTCCGGCTTGCCCGACGGGTGGTAGCGATTGGGCACGGCCCCGTTTTGGCAGGAGCGGCACTTGGCCCAGTCCACCCCACAGACGCGGAAGCTGCGCCCCGCCACCACCAGTTGCTCGTCCCGCTCCGCATGCAGCGCCCCCAGGGGGCACGCCGCCACACACTTGCCGCAGAAACCGCAGATCGGGTCCGGCAGCAAGGGATCAGGCTCCAGCTCCAGATCGGTCAGGACCAACTGGAAGCGCTGACGGGGACCGTATTGGGGGGACAGGAACACCCGGCAGTAACCGATCTCGCCCAGCCCGGCAGCCACGGCGGCGTAGTCCATGTCGGGATAGACGTTAGGCGCCGGTTGCCCGTCGCGCACGGGTATGCCCTGCGGATGGGCCTCCGGCGGGTACGGAAACAGCGGTGTGGCCTCCCAACCACGGTCTTCCAGGTAGCTTACCAGGCTGAACGTGGTCAGTGCCAGGAAGTCGCTGTCCAGCGAGAAATAGCCGAACATGTGGAAGCTGTTGAAGTGCGTCCCCTCCTCGACGCCGCGCAACGAACCGCGGGTGATGCGGCGGCCCACCACAATGACGGATCTCGCTTCGGGAAAGATGGACATCGGGTTGCGTTCGGGTGGCACATCAGCGAACCGCTCAGGCGACGCAATGCCAATCAGATCGGCGCCCGCGGCTCGCGCGGCTTCTTTGACGTCCGCAGCGGTCAGCATGGACATGTCTCCTCCGGGGCGGCTGAAGGCCAGTCTGTTCGCGGTCACCGGGTTGCAGTCCTTCCTCGCGGAGAGTAGACTGACGGAGGGCACTCCGCCCTCTGAGCATTGCCCGGAGGCGAGCTATGGCGCTGTATCACCTGGAGTTGAGCGGCACGCCGGCCGAGATGGGCCGGCAGCATGGAGAAGCGCTGCGTGAGCAGGTGCGGGCCATGTGCCACACCCGTCTGGCCCTGGCGGCACGAGCGGCGGAGAAGCTCTCTCCGCCGCGCGACCTGGCATGGTGCCTGGAGTTGGCCGGGCAGTGCGTCCAACCGGTTGCCGACTACTCCCCGGACGTGTTTGCCGAGTGGTCAGGCATCGCCGAGGCGGCGGGGCTGACGCTGCCGGAGATGGTCATCGGCAATGGCTGGACGGACTTTGCCGACCTGCTGCACCGGGCCGGCGGCGCCGAGGTCCACGGCTGCACCTTCGTGGCCTTCACCGGCGAACGAACCGTGGATGGGCACACGTATGCGGCGCAGACGTGGGATATGAGCCCCTCGGCCGGGCCCTACCTGGTGCTGATGCGGCGCCGGCCGGCCAACGGGCCCGCCACCATCGGGATGACCACCGCCGGGTGTCTGTCACTCATCGGCCTGAACGAGGCGGGGATCGCCATTGGCAACACCAACCTCGTGCCCAATGACGCCCGGCCGGGCGTGCACTACCTGGCGCTTATCCACCAGGCATTGGCTGAGACGACGCCCGAGGCGGCCCTGGCTGCCATCACCAGGGCACAGCGCCTCTCCGGGCACTTCTACTATCTGGCCGGGCCGGACGGGCGGGTCCAGTCCATCGAGACCACCGCCGAGCGCCACCAGTGTCTGAGTCCCGAGAACGGGGTGCTGGTGCACACCAACCACTACCTGGCGCCGGCTTTCGCCCAGGAGGCCTTTCCACCGCCCTCGGCCAGTTCGGCAGGCCGTCAGGCCCGCATGTCCGCCCTGGTGGCCGAGACGCGCAGTCCAGTCGGTCCCCCGGACATCCAGCGGCTCCTCTCCGACCACACCGGTGACTGGCCCATCTGCCGCCATTGTGCGGATCCCGCCAGTTGGGCGACCCTCGCGGCCGTGGTGATCTGTCCGGAGGCCGGGAAGCTCTGGGTCACGGCCGGTAACCCCTGCGACAATCAGGCGAAGGAATATACCATCTAGCGTAGTACGGCGTTCCTGGCCCGGCTATCCACAGGTTAGCATATCGTTATGAGACCCTGATTCTCAACGGCTCAGGCTCTGTTTCCACCGGGTTTTCCACAGCCAGAGCCCCCCGGAGCCAGTTTCCGACGGCAAGTGTTCACATTGCCTTCACACAGTCACCGCCAGAGTCAGCTAACCTGAGTGCGTCGCTGTAGGGCCTCGCGGATGGCCCCAACAGGCGGCGGGCAGCCCCGGGCGCCGCTTTCCGTCGTCCGCCCGCGGAGGGCGCAGTCTCCCACCAGCACGTCCGCCTCGGTCCGCTCTGACGCCCCAATCAGGACGCACACCTCCCCCGGAGACTGTCCCGCCGCCTGCAACTCCTGCAGTGCCAGGACGAGATTCTGACTGCACACGCTGCAGGCCCGGTCGCTCAGCACGGTCAGTCCCGGGAACTGCCGTGCCAGGGCCTCTTCCGGGCGCTCAAAGCGACGAGCGTGGGCGGCGATGGCCTCGCCCCGCACCTCGATCCGACCTGGGTCAGCGGTACCGACTCCGCGGGCCGCTGACGCTCCGATCAGCGGCACCCGTGACGGCTCCAGTCCCATGAGCTGGCAGCAGACCACGTCGGTGGCCACCGGGTCCCGTGAGGCGATGACCAGCCCCAGAGACACGGGATCCGCCGCCGCGGGCCCCATGCCCTCGTAAGCGGTCGTGGCGTCGCAGATCGTGACACTGACCAGCGGCTGCACTAGCTCGTTAACCACCGCCAGGGCCGGGACGAGGTCGCGTTCGTGCAGGCGGCGCTTGTCCACAGGCCGCAAGCAGCCCTTCAGGTTCTTCAGGGCGATGGTGATGCCGGTGTGGAAGTGCGTCTTCATGACCGGGACGCTGATGACCACGTCTACCTCGTAGAGGTAGCGCGACACGCCCAGCACTGGCGGCACGGCCGGGTCGCCGGGGTGATGCAGCCGGTAGGGGTGCTTGTGGAAGAAGACCGGCTCAGCACCACTCTCGGCGCAGGCCCGGTAGACCCCGGCGGCCTCGAAGTACGGGCGGCAGTCGGTCATGCCCCAGTAGGGTCCGTCACCCAGCAGCACCCGCCTGGCCCCCCGCCCGGCCGCCCAGCGGCACACCGCCGACATCATCCCCGGCGACGTGTGCCCTGGCCCCCCGTGCAGGTTGGGCTTGACCAGGACGCTGGCTCCCGGCGAGACAATGTCCGCCGTCGCGATGGCAGCCAGCGCGTTCTCGACGGTTTCCAGCAGGTCAGGTCCCCCCCGGACCACAGCCACGACTGCCGTTGCGAGGCGACCATGGTGCGCCATTGGGGTAAGCCTCCCGGTGTCGGGTAACACGCATCCTGGCGTCACATGTGTCCACTGCGTTGACAAATGGGCAAAAATGGTGCATTATATATAATAAGTAGTCCAGAGTTGGCGGTGAGCGACCAGCCGTGCGTCTCGCTTTATGTGACTCCCGAAAGGATGATCCTGCATGCAACGTCGGGGCTTCACGCTGATTGAACTTCTGGTTGTGATCGCGATCATCGCGATCCTGGCCGCGATTCTATTTCCGGTGTTTGCCAAAGCGCGGGAGAAGGCCCGTTCCGCAAGCTGTCTCTCCAACGTGAAACAACTGGCCCTGGCCGTCATGATGTACGCTCAAGATTACGACGAGCGGACGCCTTGCGGCTGTGGGTACCAGGCGACGGGCGCCAACAAGTGGGCACGAGCTCCCTGGTGGGTGCGCATCGAACCCTACGCGAAGAACACACAGCTCTACTCCTGTCCATCGCTAGACTACGCTTACGGCACTTACTGGGACCACTGGATGCAGCGCTCCTACTCAAGGATCCAGCGCCTGAACACGAAGTTGGGCGCCATGCAATCACCGGCGAACACGGTCATGTTTGGCGACGGTGTCCATCCGGCGGTGGAATACCCACGCGGGGCCTTCCCGCTGCGCTGCTCGGCAGCTTCTTGCCAGGGTCTGCCGACTGGCTTCGGTGACTGGGTGGCTAACTACAGCATCCATAACGGCGGCAACAATGTCGCCTTCATGGACGGACATGCCAAGTGGATTGGGCTTTCGCAGTTGTGGCCGAAGGTCAACTCCTCGACCGGCGAACTGCAGTAGCCCACTGACCCCGACCCCGGCGCTGCGTGGAAAGCTGCACGGCTGGTCGCGCACAAGGCGCTGAGGGCGGGGGATAACGGGCATTGGGTGTTAGCCATTTCGGCCCTCGGCTCCGCGCTCGCGGAGCCGAGGTCTTTCTTGGTTGGGTGGACACCCGTCCGTTTCCCCATTAGGCCACTCGGCCCTGCCTGCCGTGCAGTTGGCAGCGCGATTGCCTTGGCCGCCGCGGTTGTGCTAATCTGTCGCTGCCTTATATCGGCCCACTCCATGCCGCAAACACACCACGGCCATAGGTGAGATCGGCTTGTCAGCACTGCAGTCCACCGGTTTAGATTTCCTCGATGCCGCCCTTGGCGGCGGTTTGCAGCCCGGGACGCTGACCGTCGTCCGCGGAGCCACTGGCGTCGGCAAGACCCAACTGGGTCTGTGTTTCCTTCACGCCGGCCAGGTGCAGGAGGGCCAGCCAGGTATCGTGCTGGACCTCGGCTCGCGCGGTGACAGCCAGCAGCACGCGCAGTACGCGCGCCGACTTTTCGGCTGGGAGCTGCGGTCTGGCGAGGTGCCGCTGGAAGCGGTGTGGAACGGTGACTTCCGCCGCATTGACTACCTCAACCCCTTTGGCTACATCGGCCAGCGGGTGCTGCGTGATGAGCTGAGCGAAGACCAATGGCGCGCCTGGAAGCTGCGGCTCAACGAGAACCTGCGGCGCGTCCTCGGGCACTGCTACTACCATTTTGTGCATGGTGTGCGGCGAGTGTTGGTGGATGGCATCGAACCCTTCAGCCAGGCTCGCGACTCGGCCCAGATCGAGCTCTTCGAGTACATCCTGCATCAGATCCTGCGCAAGCCCCACGACTGGGTCGCCCGCGACCTGTTCATGGGGCGCTGGCAGGAAGTCCGTGAGCAAGTCATGGCTCATGCCTATGATCCGGCGCAAGTCGCTACGGTGTTCCTGCAGACCACACCGGAGACCGATCTGCACCAGCTCATTACAGCGCAGACCATGGAGGACGACCTGACCACCAACGCTACTACGGTGATCCTGATGGGCCGACTTCCGGCTGCGGAGCGGGTTGAGCGCGGGCTGTTTGTGCTCAAGCACCGCGGCGCCTGGTGCAGCGACGACATCGTTCGCTTCCGTATCACGGCGAACGGCCTGACCCAAGCGGAGTGAACGGGTGTGGCGCCGCCGACCCAGACGCGCGTCTCGCGCGAGTGGCTACAGTTGCTTGAAGTGCTGCCGGGATGCGGCCGGATCGTGATCGTTGGCCCGGCCGACTCCGGCAAGACCACGCTGTGCCAGTGGATGGCGGGCAAACTAGGTGAGCGGACACCGACCGCCTGGGTGGATGCTGACGTGGGGCAGTCCCAGATCGGCCCACCGGCTTGCGTCGGCTGGCGCCTGGTGGGGGCCGCTGCCCAGCACTTCTACTTCGTGGGGGATGTAACGCCGGCGACGGCTCCCGTGGAGACGCTGGCAGCCACAGTTCGTGCAGTGCGGGACGCCGAAAGCCAGGGCGCCGGGGCGGTTGTCATAGATACCACCGGGTACATCCAGGGACCTGCAGCGTTGGCGCTCAAGTCATCGAAGCTGGATCTCCTAGCACCCGTTGAGCTCATCGCGCTGGGCGACAGCCCGCCGGTACGACGGCTACTGGCGGCCTGGCATCGGGACAAGCGGGTGCGCGTGCATCGCGTGCCTACTGCTGAGGGTCTGCGCCGCAAGACCCAGGCGGAGCGCTGTGAGTGGCGCCAGCAGCTTTTTGGCGCGTGCTTCGCGCACTGCGACCTGCGCCCGATTGCCCTGCGAGGGCTCGCCCTGAGTGGCCTGCCCACCGCCAGTGAGTTGGGTGAGCGGGGACTGCAGTGGAGTGACCTCGCGGGTTTGCTGGTTGGCTTCCATGACACCCAGCGGCGCGGCATCGCGCTGGGGCTGTTGCATAGTTTTGACCTCCGCGGCGGCGAGATGGTGGTCCGGACCGGCCCGGAGGCCGAGGGGGCGGCGGGTGTGATCTTCGGACGGATCCGTCTGCAGTCTGACGGCGCGGGTCTTGGCCGGTGCTTCTGAAAGAGACAACGGCATGAACGAGAGGTCGCCATGCCCAAGCAGATGATTGCTGAGTTGCAGCCCAATGAGCAGGTGGACAGCTACTTTGTGGCGACCCACCCCAGCCTGCTTCCTTTCAAGAACAAGCCGGGGCAGTACTTGCAAGTGACCCTTGCCGACCGCACGGGCTCCATGCCGGCTAGGGCCTGGGATCGCGGCGAGGAACTGGCGTCTCGCTTTGGGCCCCAGGATGTGGTCTGGGTGCAGGGCCGCGTGGAGGAGTACCGGGGTCAGCTGCAGCTCATCATCAGCGACATTGACCTGGCCGGCGATGGCCAATACGACCGCGCGGACTTGCTGGAAAGCACCAAGCGCGACGTGGCTGATCTGCTCAACAAGCTGCTGGGCTTCATGGCGCAGGTGCAGGAGCCCCACCTGCGGCAACTGCTGGAACGCTTCTTCGGGGATGATACCTTGCTGCGCAACTTCTGTGAGGCGCCGGGAGCCAAGGCCCTTCACCATTCCCACCTCGGAGGTCTGCTGGAGCACACGGTGGCAGTAGTCACCATCCTCCTGACCGTGCATGACCTGCACCCCGAGCTGAACCGCGACCTCCTCATCACTGGTGGCCTGCTGCACGACATCGGGAAGATGCAGGAGTTGGCAGTCGGAGCGGCCATCGAGTACACCGACCGAGGCCGGCTGCTGGGGCACATCGTGCTAACCGACCGGTTGGTGAGAGAGAGGATTCAGGAGATCCCTGGCTTCCCTCAGGAGCTGGATGACCTGCTCAATCACATCCTGCTGAGCCACCACGGCCAGAAGGAGTACGGGGCGCCGATCGTGCCAATGACGCCGGAGGCCTGCGCCCTGCACTATGCCGACAACCTCGACGCGCACGTGCAGTATTTCCAACACGCGGTGGAGCAGGGACGCAGTACGGGCAACAGTTGGACCGAGTACCAGAAGCTCTTCGACCGCTATCTGTACATCGGCCCCCGCGAAGCGGAGGCGGACAGCGTGGCCGAGGAGACCCAGTAGATGCTGTGTTTGGGCTCTGAACAAACCGCACGAGGGTGCGTCTACGAATGACGACCCGGGTCGAGCTTAGTCCCAGTCAGGTCCAGCGGCTCGTGGAGCGCGCCAGGTCCGGCGACACTCTGGCGTTTGACGAGCTGGTCAGCCTCTACATGGACAAAATCTACAGCTATGTGGCGCGGATGGTCGGCGATCCCAGTGAGGCGGAGGACATCGCGCAGGAGACTTTCGTCAAGGCCTTCCGTAACATCAAGTCATTCCGGGGGGCTTCGAGTTTCCAGACGTGGCTGTACCGCATTGCCAGTAATCTCACCATTGACGCTGTGCGTCGTCGTAAACGCCGCGAGAATACCATCTCGCTGGATGCGCCGGTGGAGGGGGGCGATGCCGGGCAGATCACTCGCGAGCTGGAGGACGTGACCCTGGCCGGGCCCAGTGGCCGCCTGGAGACGGCGGAGTTACAGCGGCATGTGCACCGGGCGATCCAGGAGCTATCCCCCAAGCTGCGAGCGGTGGTGGTCTTGTACGAGCTACAAGGGCTCAGCTACGAGGAGATAGCCGAGATTCTGCGTTGTCCCCTGGGGACAGTGAAGAGTCGACTGTTCAACGCGCGGATGGAGCTAAAAGAGAAGCTTCGGGATATCCTTGCCGAGTCAGACGGAGGGTAGCTGTTGTGAAGAGCTGTCAGCGCTGTCAGTACGAAGTGGGAACCAGGGCCCGAGAGGCAGAACTGCCGGCGGCAGTGGAAGCCCACTTAGCCTCCTGTCCGGAGTGTGCGCAGTTCGCCCGCGACTGCGCCGCGACGGTGGCTGCCCTCGCCGCCCTGGGCGACCTGCAGGCGCCGCAGGACTTCCGTGTGGCGGTTCGCGAGCGTGTCAGGCGCGACTGCCAGGTCAGCAAGCGCCTTGCCGGCCGTGAGGTTTGGCACATGCCCGTGCTGCCAGCGCGGCAGGCTTACGTGGCCGCGGCAGCGCTGGCGGTGCTCATTGTCGTCCTGGGCATAGCCATTCACAGCCTCATGCCCGCTACCGGCATGGCGCTCGGTCCGGCGATGGTCCAGCAGCCCGCTGGCGCGGCGGGGGGCGGGCACACGATGCCCGCCAGTTTCGTGCAGCCGATGCTGCGCCAGCACCAGGGCATGTCCAGTGCCTCTCCCTGGCACCACGACGCCGGCTACTACGTGGCCATCAACGACTGAGTGCAACTGGTGAACTCGATGCCTGGCCTACCCGCTGTTCGTCGCCTGCCTCGCTCTCCTCTCCCTGTCCGCTGGCTAGCCCTTCTGACCTTGGCCGGTGTCCCCCTCCATCCAGCCGCTGCGGCCCCCGATGTGATGACTGTGCTCAGCAAGGCAGCCACTGCCCGGACCGAGGCGAACTTCCGGGGCGTGCGACTCCTGGAAGTCTTTGAAAACGGGGGCATGTGCCAGATTGAGCAGAGCATCGCACGGGCGCCCAAGGGCCGTGAGCGCATCGAGACGCTGGCGCCCAGCAGTGTGCAGGGGCGTCTGGCGGTGTGCGACGGGCGGACGCAGTGGGAGTACTACCCCCATGAACGACGTTGCGTCAAACGGGTACTACCCTCACCCGAGGAACGCCAGCGGCATCGGCAGCTCAGCCTGAAGCGCATCAAGGCCAACCTGCGCCCTCGGCTGCTTCCCTCCGGCACCCTGCTGGGCCGCAGAGTCTACCATGTGCTGATCACCAACTCCCGCGGCGCAAAGGTGCGCGAGGCCTGGGTGGACGCGGGCACATACGTGGAGCTGCGGGCGGACTACTACCTGCCAGGGGGAACGCTGGGTTCGCGGACGCGTCTCACGCAGATAACCTATGCGCCGGCATGGCCCCAGGGCACCTTCACCTTCACGCCTCCGCGCGGTACAACGCTGGAGACCGTGGCGCCGCCGGTAGCCGTCATGCCCCTGTCGCGTGCCGAAAAGGAAGCAGGCTTCACTGCCTACAAACCCCGCTATCTGCCGGCTGGATACACTCTGTGTGACGAGGAGACCGCGCTTCTTCGCTGCACGAGCCAGGGTCTGGTGATCTGGACCGTCTACGGCAATGGACTGGACAGCTTCTCGCTCTTCCAGTCACGCTGCCAGCGCGCCGTGGGGGAGACGGTCAGTCGCTGCACGTGCGCGTGGTGGCGTGACGGTTTCCTGTTCACCATCGCCGGCCAGATGGAGGTTTCCGAGTTCGAACGCATCAAGGCCTCGTTGCGTCCCCGGTGAGGCTCCCGGGTCTGAGGCAACCCTCACAGCTCGACGTAGTCCACCCCCAGCAGCTTGGCGCACTTGCGCACTCGACCCAGGTGGTGTCCCGGGGAGACCGCCACGTGGTGTGAGCCGCCATGCAGCAGGTAGTCGTTGCAGAACTCGGCTACCGGGCGCGCGGGGCGCAGCCGGAAGTGGGGCGTCGGTTGGCCCGGGACCAGGAAGCTTTCGGCCTTGCCACGGGTGGCGATGATCTGGAACTTGCCCCACGGCGCTACCGTCAGGTTCACCATGGTAACCGGACCGGGCTCGATGGTGAAGGCCAGCGAAGCCGACACCCCGCCACTACCCACCCATCCGTCGCGGCGCACCATCTGGATGGGCTCCCCTTGTCGCGCCATGAGCGGGTTGCCTTCGGCGAAATGCGACATGAAGATGGTGTCGCCCGCGAAGTCCAGCGTGAACATCTCGCTGAAGCTGGACATGCCGCAGAGATGGTGCATCATCAGCACCGCGGCCGAAGACACCGCGTCGCCCTCGCCACCAAAGCTGACGCCTTCGGCCAGCAAGCGGGCGGCCGCCGCGAACGGCAGGGCACCAAAACGAGGGTCCTGGCCCAGGACCTCATAGTGCAGCGATATTCCGCTCAGACCCAGTTGGCCGATGACGCTGCGCATGGCCCATTCGGCCCGGGCCGAGGCTTCCAGGTCGGCGTCAGACAGATCCGGTGCGACCTCATAGCTGGCCCGGTAGTCGGCGACCAGGTCGGCGACTTCGCCGGCCGGCGCGGCAGCCACACCGTCAGCCAGCAGGTCGAGGGGGATCTGCTGGACATGGGGCCCCACCTGAGTGAGAAAGGCCGTCTCGTCCAGACCGAAGTCCCCCATGTCCTGAAACGCCCAGCCCACGCGACCGATCTCAGCCCCGCGGAGCCGGCGTACGGTGGAGGCCGCAACCGCCCATTCCGCCACCTCCGCCAGGGCCCGCCGGTCCTGGTAGTGACCGGTGACGGCCCCGAAGGGCTTCCCAGCCCGCCGCAGCACGTTAGCCAGGTCTTGCGCGCCGTGGACCCCGTGGTTCTTCAGCATGGCCTCGTAACCGAAGCTGTCGTCAATGCCGGCGAGCTCCTGGGTGCTGAAGAGGATCACCGGGATGTCGCTGCGGACCAGCGCCGGCAAGGCAATCAGGCTGGGAGCGTAGGACAGATGGACCACGACCACCAGATCCACGTCGGCGGCGCGAAACTGCGCCATGCGCTCATCTACTTCGGCCCGGGTGACAGCGATACCATCCCAGATGACGTCCCCCACTTCCTGAAGGGACTCGACCAGCTCGCGGGCAAAGCGTTCCTGCTCGGGTTTCAGTTCAGGCAGAGCGCGGTCGTAGAGCTCCAGCATCAGGCCCAGGAGACCAAGACGCGGAACGCCGGGCATGGTGGCACCTCCTATGGCGCGCGAAGGATCAGGGAGCGCATGTTTCGGCGCTGCGACTCGCCGCACCTGCGCCCTGGGCCACTCAGGGAAACGGGCACGGCCGCCGGCCGTGCCCTAAGACCTCCATCCGCCCCGGTCCTTGCCAAGGGTACGTCATCCCGACACGTCGGCGCCCTGAGCCGCGCTACGCTTGGCGAACTCCCGGGCCTGATGCATGAAGGCCTCCAGGCGCGTGAGCGCCGTGGACTGCTCCAGACCATCATACACCATATTCAGGAAGGGGATGCCGTCCTCGTCGGCGCGGGCTCGCTTGAGGACCGCATTGGCGATGGTACCCGGCATGCAGGTGAAGGGCATGGCCGCAACGATCCCGGACAGACCCTTGCGGGCAAAGTCAATCGCCTTCCCGACGGTCATGATCGCTTCGCCCTCGAAGGTGTGGTGGATGTACCGACTGGCCATCTCCAGCACCTCTTCGGTTGAGGGCTCTTCCGCATTGCGCAGCAGGCTGTGCAGGACCGCCGTCAACCGCCGTTCGTCTCTGCGCATGACCCGATCCGTGAGCAGGTTCTTGATGACCAGCGGCCAGTTGCCGTCCAGACGGCTGCGCATATCGCGGCGGAAGTTGCGGTATAGGAACCATTCAAAGATGGGAGCCTGCCACACCTCGCCGCCCAGTTGCTCGATCTGCAGGATGAGGTTCTGGTTGCTGAAGGGGTTGGCGCGAACGTAGAACTCTCCCACGAGCCCGATGATCGGCTTGGGCTCGCTACGGTCCACCGGTATCGCCTCAAAGCGCTCCAAGACCCGGCGCAGCGCCGCCAGCAGGTCCCCGTTGGCGGCCACCACGTCGCAGATGTCACGCACGCTCTCCTCGCAGGCCGCCTCCGCCGCCCCAGGTGTCAGCTCATAGGGCCGGGTCTCCAGCAGCGCCTTCTCCACCAGGTCAATGGCCACGATGGCCCGCCAGCCCTGGCGCAGGAAATGCCGTCCCACGATCCCCATCTCATTGTAGAAGCTGCTGGCCTGGTTCGGGACGTAAAGCGGCACGTCCTCGTATCCCAGGTCGTCCAGTACCATACGCTGCAGAGCGTTGTACTGGCCGAAGCGACAGGGACCACCGGAGCCTCCCATAAAGAAAGCATAGCGGTCGCGGTCGAAGCCGTCTTTCATGACGAACTTGACCATATCCCCCGTTGTAACGATGCAGGGGAAACACTCCTTGCCCGAGGTGTACTTGCGGCCCCAGTAGAGTGTCTCGGCGTCAGGCTCGGGGAGCACCTCGGCTGGCATGCCGCAGGCCCGGAAGGCCGCGGCCAGACCAAAGGCGTGGCGGCTCATGTTGGGGAGCAGCACGGTCCGCTTGCTGCCCGGTTCGATGGTCAGTGGTCGGAAGTGGCGACCCGGGGCGTGCCGGCGTCCACGGGTGGCGTCGAGACTGTCGAGAAAGGCCTCACACCGCGTCACCATGCCGGCGTCGGCCGAGTGTTCGTCCACCTCGATCTGCAGGAAGGGCTTCCGTCCCAGGCGCTCTGCAAAGAAGCGGGCGACAAAGGAGTCAGGACCACACCCGAAGTTCGTGATATAGACCGCGTGCAGCCGGGGATCATGGGCAATGATCTCCGCCGCAGCCAGGATCTTCTGCCCATACCGCCAGTACATGTTGATCCAGTCGCGAGGCAGCTCGACCTCATCCAGCGGCAGGAAGTCCATGGGGATGACGAGTTCGCCCATCTCGCGCAACTTGCGCGGGATCTCCAGGTTTGCGCCCGGGTCGCAACCGTTGTAGGCGCGGCTGACGACCACGAGGGCCCGCCCGCTCGTCGGGGCCCAGCTCTGCCAGTATCTCCCGCCCCCGGGCAAGCTTGGCGGCCTCGAAGCGGTCCTGGGCCTCCTGCGCTGCAACCAGTGCCCGGCGCAGATCCGCCTCGGTCCGGCCCAGCGTCGTCGCGACGTCCCGCAACGCTTCCAGACGGTGTCTGAGTCCCTTCTGCAGGTAGATCGCCGGCCGCAGGATCTGCGCGCCATGGCTGGTGGGGTCCACGGCCGCCTCCACCGTGTAGCAGAGGCTTTGCACGTAGGGACAGACGAAGGTGTCGGTTGTCTCGTGGTTACAGCGGGGCAGGTTGATGACACTGGGCAACCACAGGAAATCAACCTGCTTATGCTCCAGCAGGTTGATGACATGCCCCAAAGCCACCTTCATGGGGAAACAGGTCTCAGCGACCGACCGCTCCGCGCCCTCATGGATAATCCGCTTGTTGGTCGGGTCCGACAGCACGATCTCGCAGCCCAGTTCGCGTAACAGAGCCTGCCAGAAGGGGTAGATCTCGTAGTACAGCAAAGCACGCGGCACGCCAACCCGCAGGGGCCTTTCCGGTATAGGGCGGCTGGGGCGGTAGTCGGGGTTCAGCAGCTTCTGCCGCTCCAGGAAGAGGTCCGGGGTGGTCGGCTTGGGCTTGCGGCGGCGGTCCACATCGTATTTCTCACAGCGGCTGCCGTAGTAGAGCGGTTCCTCGCCTTCCACCAGGACCATGTTGATCTCACAGCGGTTGGCGCAGTCCTGGCACTCAAAGGTCTCCACGGTGTACTGCCGCCGGCTCAGGTCAAAGCCCTTGAAGCGACTGCCCGTTCCCGTATCCTGCTCGCGAGCAATGAGCGCACAGCCCAGGGCACCCGTCACCTCATTGTGGGCGGGCACGGTGATGGCCTTGCCTGTCACCTTCTCGAAGGCGGCCACCACGGCACGGTTGAACGCGGTCCCGCCCTGGAAGAAGATCCGCTCCCCGATTGGCTTCCGGGCCACGACCCGGTTCAAGTAGTTGGTGGCGATAGAGTAGGCCAGCCCCGCCACCAGGTCTCGCACGTCGGCGCCGCTCTGCTGGTGCTTGAGCAGTTCGGACTCCATGAACACCGTGCATCGTTCGCCCAGGTCAATGGGGTTCTCGGACTGGAAGGCCAGCTCGGCGAACTGCTCCTTGATGCTGATCCCCAGCTTCTCGGCCTGCTCCTCGAGGAACGACCCCGTACCCGCGGCGCAGACCTTGTTCATCTCAAAGTCCACCACCGCTCCACCGCTGAGAGCGATGTACTTGCTGTCCTGACCACCAATCTCAAAGATAGTGTCAACGTGCGGGTCAATCGCCAGCGCGCCCCGCGCCTGGGCGGTGATCTCGTTCTTGACCACATCGGCCCCGATGAAGTCGGCGATGAGGTACCGACCTGATCCGGTGGTGCAGGCGCCGCGGATCTCGACCCTGTCGCCCAGCTCCTCCCCCACCTCGGCCAGCCCCTGACGCACGGCCTCGATGGGCTTGCCAGCAGTCATCAGATATCGCTTGGCCAGGACCCGCCCTTCGCTATCCACCACCACAACATTGGTGGAGATTGAGCCGATGTCTACGCCCAGATAGGCCGGCACGGGAGGCCCTGACGGGTCTGGCGGGGTAACATCGGCCGTCATGATCACCGACTTCTCCAGGCGCAGCGGCTCCAGCGGACGCTTGCCCGTCTTGCGCCGACCGCCTGTGAGCTCCGGCAGCCGCTCCCAGCGTGGAGGCCTCAGGCCGCCGCTCTCCCGGCTATGCCAAACGGCTCCGAGGGCCCCCATAGAGGCGAAGTGGTCCGGAACGATGAGTTGACACGGCCCCAGTTCCAGGACCTCCGCCAGCGCCTTGACGATGCCCGGGTTCGCCGCGACGCCGCCCTGGAAGGCGACCGGTGGCTCGATCGGTGCGGCCGAGCCCACTGTGCTCTTGAAGTTCCGCACCAGCGCATAGCACAGCCCGGCCACGATGTCCTTGACCGGGGTAGCCTTCTGCTGGAGATGAATCATGTCGCTCTTGGCGAAGACACTGCAGCGGCCGGCGACGCGGGGGGGATTGGTGCTGGCCATGGCCAGTTGCCCGAACTCCTCGATAGACAACCCCAGGCGCATGGCTTGCTGATCCAGGAAGCTGCCCGTGCCGGCCGCACACATGGTGTTCATGGCGAAGTCGCCCACGTTGGCCGCCCCGGTCCCCCCGTCATTCCGCAGCACGATGAGTTTGGAGTCCTCGCCGCCAATCTCGATGATCGTGCGCACCTCAGGATGCAGGCGGGCCGTGCCAGAAGCTTGTGCGACTACCTCATTCACAAAGGGGGCATCCAGAACCTCCGCCAGGACACGACCACCGTTGCCGGTGACGGCCAGACCGGCGATCTGAGCCATTCCATAGATGTCCAGCGCGGACCGCAGGGCCTCTGCGGCTACCTCCAGCGGATGTCCCCGATGCCGCAAGTACTGCTCCTGCACCACCTGATCCTGGGCATCCAGTACGACCAGATTCACGCTGACAGAGCCAAGGTCGATACCCAGCGACAGTTGAGACATGGCGTCATACCCCGGAAAAGCAGCCCGCTCCTGGCCGCCCACCGGAACAGGAGCGAGGTCCGGTGGCGCGACGGAGCAGGCGACAATATAGCAATGTATTATATCCCAGACGCCCGACGCTGCCAAGGCCTGCTTGCAGCCTCCCCCATTGGGGGGACCGAAGCTACTGAGTGGCGCTAAGCTGCGGGCATCGCTATAATGCCCGAAAAGCCGGGTTTGTGCAAGTTCGTGACCAGACTGACGAAGAGGTGACGCCACGGTGTCAGAAAAGGTACGTCTCTCGTCTCTGACTATGCATCCCTTCCATCCGTGGGCGATCACGCTGGTGAGTTGCGTGGATGAAGCCGGGAAGCCCAACGCGATCACAATCGGCGCTTCCTCGGTCTGCAGCGCGCGACCGCCCACAGTCGGGGTGGCCATCGGCACCCGCCAGTATTCGCTGGAGCTGATCCAGCGCACGGGCGACTTCGGCGTCAACATCCCCGACCGGTCACTGGTCCGGGCCACCGACCTCTGCGGCGTCATCTCCGGTCGGAACTGCAACAAGTTCGATGTCGCCGGTCTGAGTGTCCAGGAACCGGCGCTCATCCAGTCGCCACTTATCGCCGAGTGCCCGGTAACCATGGAGTGCAAGGTCGTCCACGTCGCACACCTGGGCAGTCACGACTGGGTCATTGGCGAGATCGTGGCCGTCTATGTCGCGGCTCATCTGATGACGGACGGCGAACTGGACGCCAGCAAGCTCGACCCGCTGATTGGCACCTGGGGGGAGTACTGGAGCCTGGGCCCCAAGGTGGAAGACTGGATGTTCATGCGGGGCAAGGGGTAGATCATTCGCCCGCTCGCGGGCGCTCGGTCGTCTCAGCATGTCCGGACAACACGAGGACTGCGGCCAAACGGAAGGACTGGCACGGAGGCAATCAACGGAATGCGGAAACTGCTGACAACCATTCTGGTCGCGATGACCGTTGCCGGAGGGCTTGGCGCGCAGAGTGAGGACGCCACGGCCCTGGCCGCGGCCCGCTCCCTCAGCCGCGCCTTCACGGCAGTAGCACGGAAGGTTACCCCGGCCGTAGTCAACATCTCTTCCACTCGCGTGGAGCGCAGCCGAACCATGGGCCTGCCGCCCTTCATGCAGCGCATGTTCCCGGAGCTCATGGTTCCCGACCAGATGGTCACAAGCCTGGGGTCGGGCGTGATCATCCGCCCGGACGGCTTCATTGTCACGAACTGCCACGTCATCGAGGGCGCTGCGGAGATAACGGTGACCCTGGCCGATGAGCGTGAGTTCGCCGCGACGTTGGTGGGCCAGGATGCCTTCACCGATTTGGCGGTTATCCAGATCGGCGCCAGCGGGCTGCCATACGCCGAATTCGGCGACTCTGATCGCCTGGAAGTCGGCGAATGGGTGGTTGCCGTCGGATCGCCCCTGGGCCTTCCGCAGACGGTGACGGCTGGCATTGTCAGCGCCAAGGGCCGCAAGAACATCGGGCTGCAGGGCTACGAGGACTTCATCCAGACCGACGCGGCCATCAACCCGGGCAACAGCGGCGGAGCGCTGGTGGACCTGGATGGCCGCCTGGTAGGCATCAACACCGCTATCGCCAGTGAAGGCGGTGGCTACGACGGTGTTTGCTTCGCCACTCCCGTAACTGTGGTGCGTCCGGTGGTAGATGCGCTGATTCGCGACGGCCGCATTGTGCGCCCCTGGATCGGTATCCGGCCCAAGACACTCGACCGCGAGCTCGCGCGGCGCTTCGGCTTGGGCATCGCTAACGGGGTCTTCGTGGATGCCATGTTCCGCAACAGCCCGGCCCATCAGGCGGGGCTGCGGCCGGGCGATGTGATCACGGGGTGGCAAGGCCAGGAGGTCAGGAGCGCTGCCGACCTCGCGCGCCTCATCCAGTCCACGCCGATTGATTCAGAGGTCGAGCTGACGGTCATTCGCAACGGGCAGGCCTACAGGGCGCGGCTCACCGTCCGCCAGCTTCCCGACGCGGTTACGGTCTCGGGGGTGCTATAAGCAACGCCGGACGCATGGCAATGCGCTCGCCTGAAAGCCCAGGAGGGAGCGGGCCTGACGCTCCCCCCTGGTTTCCTGTCGTTGGGGCGGTCTCTTCTGCGGAACACGCACGGGCTAGCGACGGCTACTCAGCGTAACCGTAGATATAGAGGTCAAACTCCGACTCATCGTCCTGGAGACACCCGGCCAGGGCGGCTTCCCGCTGGAATCCTGCCTCCTCCAACACCTCGCAGCGGGTCACATCCAGCGCCGAGGCGTACGCCAGCAGGCGCAGTCCCTGACACTCTGCGACACAGCTTCCGACCAGCGTGGCGGCACTGTCGGCATACCAGGGATGGACAAGGAACTCGATGACGCGGAGATGGTCCTGGGCACCCGCGCCAGCGCCAGTGGCGGCCGGATAGGCCAGCCCCACCAGGCGGCCCTGCTCGGTGACCAAGGCCTTTCCCCGCGCCCGGCGCTGTTCCAGGCCCGTCATCAGGTCGAAGAACTGCCCCTCGAAGGGCGTGTTGGCGTAGATCCCCAGCGTGGCGTCCTTGACGAACCACCGGGGCAGGTTGTAGAGCACCTCCGCCCGAGCCAGATCACCCCAGTGCAGGTCGCGCAGGGTCGTCGCCCATCCCGGCTCGAAATACTCCTCCTCGAAACGGGCGGGATCACCGCGCAGGACGTTGCGCATGATGGTCCCGCCGCCCTCGGCGAAGTTACAGTGCGCGAATCCGAGTTTCTCGTAGATGAAGCGGGCAGGGTTGGTCAGGCCGGTTCCCAGGTGCATGCACCAGCCGCCGAGCTCGCGGAAGTCCTCGACGGCAGCCTCGGACAGCACCGAGGCGATGCCCTTGCGCCGATGCTCCCGGGCGGTGATGACGCGGCCGAAGGTGGCCACATCGAGGGTGTCCCGCGGCGCGCCGTACCACGCTGTTCCCACAATCTCGCCGCCCAGTAGCCCGGCGTAGAAGACGTCGTGTGAAACGTCACCAAACTCGCCGCCTAGTACCCGCTTGCAGTTCAGGTGCCAGTTGCAGTTGGTGTATTCAGGGTGGCGGACATACATGAAGTCCAGTAGTCTTGGGGCCCAGTCATCGCAGGGCACGACGAGACGCGCGATCTCGAGCTCCTCCCCGGTGCTCAAACGCTGCTTCCAGGTCTCTACTCCCATCGCGTGTGCCTCCCACACGAAACAACAGGTCTGCGACCCCGACCCCGGTGACGAGCAGGAGCCCGCCCGGCATCTGAGGAACTGACTGGTGACTCTGCCCACCGACGCATGCAATGTACCATCAGGGCCTCAGTAATGCTTCAACGTTGCGTGTGAAATGGGCCAAAGCGAGCCACCAGAAGCTCAAGAACGTACTACCAACCGGGTCTACTGGCCCTGGGTCGGCGTGCTGACAGCGTTGTACCTGATCCTCGCCTGCTGCTACCTGGCCTGGGCACCGGTGCTGGGGGGGCCCGATGAAGATGCACACTGGCAGTATGTGCGGGTGCTGCGCGAGCAGAGGCGACTGCCCGTCCTGCCGCGCCTGGCCGGTCCAACCGACCACGATCGCGTCGCTGACCAGGCCCAGCATCCTCCGTTGTACTACGCCGTCATAGCGGCTGTTTCCTGCCTGTACCCCCAGCTCGATGACACGCGTGCACCACGGCAGATGAAGCTGGTGTCGGTACTGATGGGAGTGGCCACCATTCTGGCGACAGCATTGCTGGCACGGCGGCTGTGGCCCGACGACCCAGGGGCCGCGCTGGGAGCCGCGGGTCTGGTGGCACTACTGCCGAACGTGACCTACCTGACAGCGCTGATCAACAACACGGCGGGGTCATTGCTTGGTTCGGCCCTCGCCCTCCTGGCCCTGGAGCGAGCGCTGCGCGCGCCGGGCCTGCCCTGGCGGCCCTGGGCACTGGTCGGCCTGGCGACCGGTCTGGCCATGCTAGCCAAGGTGACTGCAGTGTGGCTCGTGCCCACCGTGGTCTTGGCACTGGTGCTCAAAGCTGCTGCAGAGCGCCGGCCTTCAGGCGCTGCCGTCACCGCCGCCACAGCCACCCTCCTCCCAGTCGCCGCCCTTGTGGGGACGTGGCTTCTGCGTAACGTCCTTGACTTCGGCGAGATCATGCCGGAGCGCGTGGTGGACCGCCGTTACGCACCTTTGGGCTTCATGGTGATGCTCTTTGACAGCTTCGCCCTGAAGCTACTGCTGTGGGTGATGGCTGTCTCCATTCCGCTGAGCATGGTCGCTCCGTGGTGGGTGCTGCGTACGGGGGTCAGTCACGGGGTGGGGATGGCTCTGCTCGGCGTCGTGATGCTTCCGGCGCTTTGGGGCGGCATTCTGGCTGTGAGGAGGGTCCACGGCCGCTTCTTTGGGCACCTGTCGCCCCGGCGTATGGTCCTCGTTGCCTGCGTGGTCGCAGGCATCGCGGCCTGGGGTGTGGCAACCCAGGCGGTACTGCACGATTGGAATGCCGGTCTGCACGCAGGACGCTACGCCGTGGAGGCGGCGCCGGCGCTGGGCCTGTTATGGGCCGCCGGACTCACCCATGCCTTCCCGCGAACCGGCGTGCGGAACCTCGCGATCCTGGCCGGCCTGGGGGCTATCCTGGCGATGAATGTGGCCACGTGCCTTTTCCTGCTAAGGTTCTTCGGCGGCCAGACCTGACACCAAAGGAGTGTGCAACCGTTGCGGTTCGAAGTTGACGAGAGCAAGTGCACGCTATGTGGCGCCTGCGTTCTGACATGTCCCGCCGACATGGTGCGCGAGAAGCGCGGCGCCATCAAGATAAGCTGGGTGGCCTGCATCGGTTGCGGTCATTGCCAGGCCATCTGCCCTGAGGGCGCCATCAGCCTGACGGAGTGTGACTACCCCGGCGCCTTCGCCCCTCTGCCGGACGAGGTGGCTTCACCCCAGGCACTGCTGAGCCTGTTGCGCCGCCGGCGCACGGTTCGTCGTTACCGACCGGACCCGGTGCCCCGTGAGACGCTGGAGCAACTGCTGCAGGCCGCGCAGTATGTCCCCACGGGCGCCAACTGTCAGTGCCAGGAGTTCACCGTGCTGACTGCCCCCAGAGCCATCAACGACCTGCGCCAGGGGGTCATGGACTACTACCGGGCCTACGCCGAGGCCCTGGCCGACCATGAGCACCCCGAAAGGTTGGCGGCCTTCGGTGGCACAGGCATCGGCGCCATGCACGAGCATATCCTGGCCGCCGTGCCCTCGTTTGTCAAGAACGTGGACGCCGGACGCGATCGGCTCTTCTTCGACGCCCCGGCCGTGATCCTGGTCCACGCCCGCCGGGATGAGGTGCTGCCGGAGGCAGCTTGCTCGTTCGCAACCCTGGCCATTGTGCTCATTGCCGAGGCGGTGGGTCTTGGCACCTGCATCACAGCTTACGCCTCCCTGGCCCTGCAGGCGCTGCCGGAGCTCAGGGCCGCTGCCGGTGTCCCCGACGGCCACGAAGTCCACCACGTGGTGGTAGTCGGCTACCCGGCGGAAGTGTACCAGGCCGTGCCGCCGCGCAGACCGGTGCGAGCCACCTGGCTGTAGAGACGCATGGCGATGCGCCTTTCCTTTGCACCAACCACCCGTGCCACAACTGGAGGCCACCATGATTCCGCGCCCTGACCTGCTGCACCCCGACTCCCCGCCTGGCCTCGAGGTGTTTCAGCTCACCACCGAGACTGACGTACCGGGCAGCCACATTTACATGGAGGCCCAGATCTTTACTCCGGACAGCAAGCGGCTCATCCTGCACCGCGCGGCCCATGCCCATGGCCCGATTCCCGACGATCCCCGGCACCAGTACCTTCTGTGCGACTTGGACAGCGAGTGCGCCCTCACGCCGCTGACCGATGAGCTCAACACCACCGGTCCCTCCGTCTCTCCCGATGGCGAGTTCCTCTACTACTTCGTGGATGAGACTGTGGTGAACGGCGGGTGGTTCACTCTCAAGCGCGTGCGACTGGATGGGACCGACCGGGAGACCATTCTGGTGCAGGAGGGACCGCTTCCGGGCAGTCATCGCCGCCTGAGCCGTCTTTACCCGCTTTCTACCATCTCCTCTGATGGGCAGCGCGTGGCCATTAGCGGCTTCCTGGGTGACAGAAAGACCCCACACGACGCCTGGGGCCTCATCGTCTGCGATGTTCCCTCGGGCACCGTCCGCCTTATCCTGGAGGGGCCGTCCTGGTGCAACGTGCATCCGCAATACTGCCGTTCGACTGACCCGCAGGCCGCCCACGACCTGCTGGTGCAGGAGAACCACGACCACCGCGCCGATGCTCAGGGGCAGGTCACGTTACTGGTGGGCGGCAACGGCGCTGACATCCACGTCATCCGCGACGACGGGACCAATTTCCGCAACATGCCGTGGGGACGCGACGGGAACGAGTTCTGCCAGGGGCACCAATGCTGGCGCGGGCGCGACACCTGGGCCATCACCAGCACGGGAACCCGGCAGCCCCCTGAGGCCCAGCTCATCGAGGGGAAGGCCGCGCCGTACGCCGGGCACGTCGGGATCGCGACGCCGGGGGGCGTGCGTAACGACCTGAGCCGCGACTTCGACGGCCCAGACTTCTACCACTTCGCCACCGACATCGCCGGTCGCAGGCTCATCACAGACTCCGGACCGCAAGGCGGTGGGGGCGGCCTGTGGCTGGCCGAGTTCGGGGAAGCCGGTGTGGCGGCGCTGCAGGGATGGACGTTCCTTCTCAACCCGCGGTGCTCGTGGCAGAAAGGGGCACACATCCACCCCTTCCTGTCGCCCGACGGCACGATGGGCTTCTTCAACTCCGATGAGTCGGGTCAGCTCCAGGCCTATATGGTGCGGGGGTTCTAGGGCCGCTGCGCGGACTCGGCCGGCAGGTAGTGCACTCGCAGCCTCGTCAAGGATACCAGGTTGGCCCATGGCCCGCCCTGGTGGAAGACGACGCGCAAGTACCGCGCCGTCGTGGGCGCGAAGGGCTGGGCCTTCACGTCCGCGGAGGTGCCCCGCGTCACGCTCTGCCATTGCTGCCCGCTGTCTGACACCAGCACCTCGCAATCGCGCGAGGAGTACTCGGCCTGCGAGAAAGCCATGTCCACGTGGTTCAGCGTCTGGGGCCGGTTCCAGGCGAGCTGGATCCATCCCGGCCGCGGCTCGTCGTCCCAGGCAAACTGCCAGCTCCCATCCTGACCCACCACCGATTCCGGGTGAGCGCCGTGCTGAAGGTGCGGGTTGCTGGCCGTGACGGTGGCGCTCCTGGCGATATCCACCTCGGCAAGCGGCGGCAGTTCCAGCTCGTCCAGCACTTCCCCAGCGCGGAGCAGACGCAGGACCACGCGGTGGGCGCCCTGTTCGCTCAAGGCCACGAAGTCAGCACTCTCACGACCACGCTCAACATGGCCGGACCGCACCTCCCCGTTGTGCTGATCCACCAGCATCGCGACGACCTGGGCCTCCTCCGGCACCAGCGACCAATCAGGGCGCAACCACATGCCCTCGAAGCTGGCGCGCAGCAGGGCGGGGACGACGGCGAACACGCCCACGTCCTTCGCGCTCAGACTGACCACGAGGTGCTCAGTGCCGGCCACACGGCGGGGCTGCGCCTCCCGGTGGCGCAGCAGGTCCAAAACATGGCTGCCGCTGGGCACCTCCACCGGTACGAAGGCCCCCGCGGCCGGATAGGCATTGTGGTTCCAGACGGTGTAAACGGTCTTGTCGGCGGCGCGGAAACGGTTGCAGTAGACCCCCGGCTCGCGGGTTGGCAGGTGAGGCTCAGCCTCGCCCGCGGTGAAGGCGGTGACGTGTTCGTGGAAGGTGCGATGGGCGAGCGCCGCCTCAGGCATCCGCGCCGGGTCGGCCGCCGTCGCTGTGGCGTTGAAGAGGGCGAGTTTCACGCGCTCCGGGGTGTCGGTCAGCAGGTCCAGGTACTTGAAGCGCGGATAAAGGAACCGCATGAAGTGGATAGGCGCCCCGTAGCCGGGCGTGCACATGAAGTTGATCCCGTAGCCCTCGCTGCCGTCCACATCATTGAAGAAGAGGTCAGACACCGGGCCCTCGGTGGTGAGCGCCACATCGGGCTTCTCCCGCGCGATGGCGGTCTTCACCGTGTGGAACAGCCGCCGCACGTCCGCCAGCTCGTACCAAGTTCGCTGGTGGGGATGGCGTGGATTGCTGCACTGGAACTTGTCCAGAGTGGTCCACCCGACACAGTCCAGATAGGCGATGTCCAGGTCCAGGTCGCGCACCAGTCGGGCGCAGGTGGCCGCCAACCAGTCGGCCCAGCCCGTAGAGGCCAGGCACATGCACTGGTTCGCCCAGGCGACCGCGTTGGTGCCGTCAGGGTTCTTCTGCCCCCATTCGGCCCCATGCTCCTGGTACACTTTGCTCGTCTCGTGGGCCACGGTGCCCTGCACATAGTGGCTGCACAGCTTCCCACGGGCGTGGGCGGCGGCAACGAAGCGCTGCAGCCCTTCCAGGCCCCAGTCCTCCCGGTAAGGCTCGTAGACCCCGTAACGATCCTCCTTCTGAGCGATGAAGTGCAGTTGGTCCACCAGCTCAGGAATACCCTGGATAGCCTCCTGTACGTCATCCGGCGCCCAGAACCGGCAGTTCTCGTAGCCGTGGTAGCTCTCGAAGGTGAAGAACCGCGCCAGCTTCTCGGGATGTCGCGGGCTGTACCAGGTGCGCACCCAGGTCTGATAGGCGGCGAAGGCCTCGCGCCAGTTGCCCGCGTGGACCCCCAGGGCCAGCGGCGCCGTGGTGACGGTCTCTCCGGCCGGGAGTGCGATGTTCGGCAGATGACAGGCCATGCCGACACCTCGCTCCACCTCAAGCCCTTCCCAGAAGGGGAAGCCGTAGCGGTCGAGCAGCTCGATGGGCGCCGCCCCCCCCGGATCCACCTTGGTGAGCTCAAAGCTCTTCCGGTGCAAGGACGTGTCCTGCCAGAAGCAGTACAGCCCGCCGCCCCTGGGCCCCCAGTGGTCGCTGAAGGTAGCCATGAGCTGCGAGGTCGCGTACTGACCGTAGCACGTCAGCAGCTTCGTCGGCACGTCGTTCATCAGCCCCGGGTCACGGGGGAAGAAGTAGCCAAGGCGTTCCAGGTCCTCCCCCATGGTAAGGTTCTCCAGCACCGGAAAAGCCAGGTCCAGCGTCATCTCCGTCGAGGCGCGGAAGGAGAGCGTCCAGAGGCTTTGGCACCTCTCGTTGATGAGCACGGTGAGCGTCACCTCCAGGGGCGCTCCACCGGTGTCAGTCCGCAGGTTCACCTCGCAGCGGCCAGCCGTCGGGTCCAGGCGCACGTCCCGGACAGTGAACTGGCGCGAATCGACCCGCAGCGGCGTGTCCTGCCCGGGCCGATGCAGGCTGAGCTCGAACACGCGGCTCCGCTTTTGGGGGGACATGACCCATCGTCCCGCACTTGCTGGCACCGCCACGTTGGCAATGCCTCCCCAGGCCAGCCCGTTGCTGACATCGAGGTCAATGCCGTAGTGGCTGTTAGCCAGACGCACCCGGTCGCCCATGAGGCGCGGGGGGCTGTCGGCCGCGCCGGCGGCGCCCAATACAAGAGCGACCAAGATGAGCAGACAGGAGCAGGTGACGGAGTTGCCGCAGTTCATGACCGGCCCTTCCCCGCGGGCTTGGCGGTCACCTTGTCGGCGGCGAGCGGCGGTGGTAAGATGTCCCCGTTCGGACACCGCCATGAGTTTCGCCTCCCCCTGGCTACTGCTGACCGCGCTGGGCGCCGCCGTCCCGGTCCTGATTCACCTCTATGGGCAGCGGCGTGCCCGTCGCGTACCCTTTCCCTCGCTCATGCTGCTGAGGCGTGCGGAGAGAGAGCGCTCCAGCCTGTCGCGACTCCGCCAGATCTGGCTCATGCTGCTGCGGGCCCTGGCTATCCTGTGCCTGGCTCTTGCCCTGGCCCAGCCTTCGCTGACCGGGCTTCACATGGCAGGGATGGCCGGCTCCACCGTGGTCTTCCTTCTTGACGATAGCGCCAGCATGCAGGCCCGCGGCCCCGCCCGCACGGCTTTCGACGTGGCCCGCCGCACACTCACAGACACCCTGGGCCAGCTTCCGGCCACTCAGACGGTGGTGCTGCAACGGCTGAGCGCTGCCGATCAGTCCCTGAAGACGGCGTCGCGAGAAGTGGCAACCGCGGCGCTCGAGGCGTTACGGCCCGGCTTCAGGGCGGTGGACATGCCGGCGGCACTCAGCCGCCTCTGGGATGCAGTGGGTGATGGCGAGCTGCGAGAGGCGCGCTGGGTGCTGCTGACCGATCTGCAGGCCAGCGGCTGGCGCGGGGAGTTGCGCCCGGCGCCGTGGGTCAGCAGCCTGCTGGTGGTGGATTGCGGCGCCGACGGGCCCAACGTAACGGTGACCGGCCTCGACCTCGTGGAGCCCCCCGCCCTGGTGGGACGCCCGCTGCAGCTGCGGGTCACAGTCCGGGCTTGGCCCTCCACGCAATACCGCGCACCGGTCCCCGTAAGCGTCACGATCAACGACAAAGCGCTGCCGCCGGCGTCCTGCCGGCTGGTGAGGGGCCGCGGCGAGGCCCTGGTGGAGTGGCTGCCCCGCGCACCGGGTCTTCTGCGGGTGAAGGCATCCGTCCCCGGCGACCGACTGGAAGCCGATAACTCGGCCTATCTCGTGGTGGAGGTTCGCGACAGACTGCGAGTCACTGTCCTGGGCACCGAAGCGCAAAGCCGATGGGCGCGCCTGGCCCTGTCGCCCGGCCCGCCGGCCCCCGTCCAGGTGCAACACGCTGACACGGCGAGTCCAGCGACGCTTGCGGGCCAGGATGTTGCCTTCGTGGTGGGCGCTGCTGGCAACTCCTCCGCTGCAGCCCTGAGGGCCTTCGCTGAGGGCGGTGGGGGTCTGGTTCTGTGTCTTCCAGGCGCCGCGACGCTGGCCAGGGACATCCTGAAAGCCAGCGATGGACGTATCGGCGCTGTCGTCACTCCCGCCGCGCCCACCCGCATCGGCACCTTTGACAGCTTCCGCCCGCCGCTGCAGGCCTTCGCGAACGCTGCCGCGGGAGACTTGAGGGAGCCTGCGTTCCGGCGCTACGTGGAGCTCTCTGTGCCCACGACGAGCCGGTGGCGCGTGTCAGCGCGGTATGACAATCAGGTACCGGCCTTGCTGAACGGCCATGTGGGCGAGGGGCGCGTGCTCGTCGCCAACTTCGAGCCGACGCCGGGCGCCTCCGACCTGCCGAGCCTGCCCGTCTTTGTGCCGCTGTTGCACCGCCTCGTGGGCTTCGTGGCCCGGGGGCCTCGTCCGGAGGAGGCACGCGTTCTGGTAGGCGAGGCCCGGGGACCGGACGTCGGGGCCGCTGAGCGGCCAGGTTTCGTGGACAGGCGGGTGGTGGCCGGCGGGTCGGCACTGGCGGTGAACCTGGACCCCCTCGAAGGCGACTTGCGGCGGTTCGCGGCGGCAGACCTGCAGCGCCGCTGCGCTCCAGTCAAGGTCAGCGTCTGCAATCCAGATGAGCTACCGGGCCGGCTCCAGGGCGCGCCGGTGCCCCTCGCCACTCCACTTTGGCTCTTGGGCCTCGGCCTGCTGGTGCTGGAGCTGTTCCTGCTGCGCCGACCGGGCGCCAAAGGTGTGACCACTCCCAGGCTCGAAATGGGCCCTCAGCGCTGATGAACACCTACGTAGCCGTCAACGTGGACGCCTTGACCCACAACGTGCGCCAGGTCCTTGGTGCCCTCGCTCCTGGCAGTCGCCTGATGGCGGTGGTGAAGGCTAACGGTTACGGGCATGACCTGGTCCTTGCGGCCAGGACGTTCACCGGAGCCGGGGCTTCGTGGTTGGGGGTCAGCACGGTCGCCGAAGGCGTGTCCCTGCGGGAAGCCGGCCTGGCCGTACCCGTCCTCGTCCTGCTGCCGCCCCTCGGCGCCGACGAGCTGGAGAGCCTGGTTCAGCACCGTCTCATCGCGACCATCGTGGCCGTCAGCCAGTTGCATGACCTGGCCCAGGCCTCCCGCGCCCAGGGACGTCGGGTCGAGTGCCACGTCTACGTGGACAGCGGCCTGGGGCGGCTTGGCAGCAATGACTCGCTGCCCGACATCCTCGATGCCGTGCGGGCCTTCCCCGCTCTCAGCATCACCGGCATCTATACCCACGTTGGCCCGCCGGGTTCGGGCGAGATGCTGCCCCAACTGGAGGCCCTGCGGCAGGGGGGCGCGGTGAAGGGCTTCGCCGCGCTGACCCGGGAGGCGGCTCGGCACTACACCGGTCAGCGACCGCTGGTACACCTGGCGGCCAGCCGTCTCTTTCTGCAGCAGCCGGAAAGCCACCTGGACATGGTGCGGCTGGGGACGCTGCTTTACGGCCAGTACCCCGACGACTGCCGGGAGCGGTCGTTGCAGCTACGAGAGGACACCTTCGCTCTGACCTCCCGCATCATCAGCGTGCACACCTTGCCGCCGGGAGCCAGGGTGGGGTACGGCGGGGAGTTCGTATGCCATCGGGAGACCCGCGTGGCGACGGTGCCGGTGGGAACGGCGCATGGACTGGAACTGGTGCCATGGTCGGTAGCGTCGCGGCCACGGACAGCGCTGAAAGCCTGGCTGGCCCGCCACGAGAGCCGCCGGGGACGGACGCGTTACGCCCCCCGGGCAGCCTTGGCCGGTCGCTCGGTCCCGCTCGTGGGCCGCGTCTCCATGGACCAGTGTTGCCTGGACGTCACGGATGTGCCGGAAGCTGCCGTCGGCGACGCCGTGGTGCTGCCGGTGCGCCGACTGGTGGTCCCTTCTGCAATCCCCCGCGTGCCGGTCAGCGACCGCTCTGAGGGTTGAGTGGCTACTCGGCGCCGGCCTGGCCCAGCAGTTGCGCCGCAGCGCGTTCGTCAGCCGCCAGACGGGCAACGAGGTCCGCTGCCCGACGATAGTTCGCCACCAGCAGGGCGGTGTCTCCGTTCAGGCCTGCGCTCAATCCCGGCCATTGATCACGCAGGGCCGCCACCTCCGCCCGGTACAGGGCCAGCGCCTCCTGGACGTACCCCTGCCGGTCAGGCGGCAGGGCGCCGATCGCCTCCTCCAGGAACCTGGCGCCCTCCGTCCGCGCCCCGATAAGGCATTGCCGGGGGAACTGCTCCCATAACGCCAACCGTTTTGCCTGCTCCATATCGCCGCCGTCCGCAGCCGCCCGCAAGTCCGCCGCCAGTCTGGTCAGCCCCGCGGCGCCGGGCACCAGGGGGCCGTAAGTGCGCCGCTCACCCACCATGGCGGCCCCTTGACGGAGCGCCGCCGCGGCCTGCATCGCAACTGGAGTGACCGCATTGGCCGGCGCGCTGAAGGTCATGAGGGGCCGACGAGCCCGGACATTCATGGCGCCGGCGGGTTGCAGGGTGTGCCACGGGCCGCTCCAGTTGGAGGCGAGCTCGCTTTCGCGCATGCTTCGCTGGCCAAAGGGAGGCAGAGTCACCGTGATGTGCACCTGCTGCTGTTCGTTGGTCTGTCGGCTGTCCACGACGGCCCATAGCGGCATGTTTCGCAGCAGCCACAGGCCGGTCTGGCCATACTCGATCGGCAGCAGGTGTACGCCGGGGGGCAGTTGCTTGCCGCTCAGCAGGAACTGCTCAGCGCCCGCGTCGAGACGTATCCGAATCCCGAGGCCGAGGGCCTGGGCCGCCGCCTCAAAGGGACTGACCGTAAAGGGCGTGCCGGGCCAGAAACCGGCGTCCTCGGTGTTGTAGACGAAGGCAAAAGCATCCCCGGACAGCCCGCTCACCCAGGCGCGGCTGAAGGTCTGCCCGCAGGCCCGCTCCAGGGCAATCCGGAGGGCCTCCCCGTGGGTGCCACCGTTGGGGGAAAGCAACACGAGCTGGAAGCTGGTGCCCAGGATCTGGGTATCGTCCAGTTGCGCTCCCGCCAGGTTGGCCAGTCGGATACGGGCGCCGCTGAGATCCGCGCCCGTGAGGTCTGCATCGGTCAGCGAGACGTCTTCGAGAATCGCGCCTCGCAGGCTGGCCCCCGCCAGGACCGCGCTGTCGAGTTCGACCCGCTGGAAGACCGCGCCCCGCAGGTCGGCGTTGCGCCAACTGGTCTGGCTGAGGTCCTTGTCCGCCACGGAGATCCCGGGAGCATTGGCCTCGCTGAAGTCCTCCACCCGGACGTCCCCGGCCAACCGCTGCAGAACCTCCTCGCGGGTTGGTCCGGCCAGGGCCGCCGAGAAGCTCACAGCGACGACGATCTGACACGTGGCAAGGCAGCGGGACATACGGGTCGCGCGCACTGAGATCAGCAACCGGGTCACCTCCGGGGGCGCTTCCTGGCGACCGGCGGCGTGGGCCGCGTGGGGCCGGGTCTGCCGGGCATTGTAGGGGCCCCTGCAGAGCCAAGTCAAGCGCCACGGACTTGGCCGGCGGAGTGCAGGATCTTGTTGACAGCGCACCTGCCATGTGGTAAATTAGCGGTCCGTTGCTGCGAGCTCCAAAGCAAGCAACGGCAGCAGCCATACGGGGCTGTAGCTCAGTCGGTTTTAGAGTGCCACCCTGTCAAGGTGGAAGTCGCGGGTTCGAGTCCCGTCAGCCCCGCCAGATGCAATGGATCGGCCCTTCTGTCCTCGGTCCGCTGACCGCCGAGCAGAAGGGCTTTTTCGTGCCCGGCCGCAGCCAGCGCCTCTGCCCCTATCCTTGGCGGCAGACGATGCGCTCGCCCAGGGGGGACATCTGCGTCTGCTCTTCGGTCTTCACAGTGAACTGGCTGTCGGCCACCGCTATGTCCAGGCAACGGCCCCGCACGTGCAGGCCGGTGAGGGTCAACTCCGGGCAGAAGCTCGGCGGCTGCGGGTTCACGATGATGGCGCCGTCGGGGCTCACACTGACACCCAGCAGGCCGAAGATAACCATCTGCGCCCCGGCGAGAGCTCCGATAGTGTTCTGCAGGGGCGTGTCGCGGCGGTAGTCCACATTGTTGGCGACGATGGAGTCGCCCCAGTACGGCATGCGCTCGCCCCACCACAGAACCCGCCGCAGTATGTCCTCGGCCAGCTCCGGTCGCCCGGCCTTGTAGAGACGCTCGATGACCTGTGGCGTGAAGGTCGTGTAGTTGCCGCCACCACCGTTGTCTATGTCCACCTGGTCATAGGCCGGGTCGAGCTTGGACATGCTGTGCAGGCCCCAGTCTGACAGGAACTCCTGTTCGTTCAGGTGGCTCAGCAGCCCCTCCCGTTCCTCTTCGTCCAGCACATCGCTACCGATGAGCTTGAACAGTTGGACGTTGTAGCAGAGACCCGGGGCGAAGTTCTCGTCGAGATGGTGGAACCACTGGTGCTCGGCGCTCCACATGGTTTGCCTCAGGAGCAGCTTGAGGGCGTGGGCACGCTCGGGGAGCGTCTCATCCGGGCAGCCGCCCAGCTTCGACAGCTCGTAGGCGGCCAGGTAGTTGGCATAGCGCCGGCCGTTCAGGTCCGGCAGGTAGTTGTCATAGCGGTAGTTGCCACGCAACTCCAGGTGGTTGTTGCCCTTGCCGTAGTCAATGAGACTGACCGGCAGCTCGCGCGGGCTGCGGTAGTGGGCATGGTAGAGCACCCACTCCAGGACTGTCCGGCCGGCCACCCGCTCCTGCAGGAAGGCCGGGTCGTCGTGCAGCAGCACATGGTAGTAGATCAGGAAGATGATCTTCTCCTGATTCACCGGATACCAGGGTCCGAAGGCCTCGCCGGTGGTCGGCACCCAGGCGAAGTGCCGGGTGATATCAATGGACAGAAACTGCCGGATGTGGGCCTTGACCGCCTCGGGGTCATAGAGCGTCAGCAGTTCCCACGGCTCGCCGAAGTCCCACAGGTAGCAGCAGACACAGCCGCCATTGATGCCACCGGTGGAGTAGTAGGGGTTCACCACGAACTCCGGCACCCGCCACTGGTTCAGCAGCAATCCGACCAGCGAGCGGTTGTAGAAGGCCACCAGGCGAGTGTCGGAGGCTTCGAGACGCGGGATGCGTGTGAACACCTCGGCGACGCGGTCCGCCCATTCCTGACGCGCGCGGAGCACGCCCTCAGGGCCGCGGCGCAGCAGCGCGCGGCACGCTCTGGCTGCTGCCCCGGGGGCATCGAGGGCGAAAGCGACGTGATAGGTGCCACTCTCGCCAGGGCCGAGAGCTACGCGGGCCTCCCAGTGGCCAGACATGGTCTCCCAGCGTGGGTCGGGGAGGTCGGTCGCCAGCGCGAGCTCCCCGACAGGCTTTGTCTTCGCCAGCAGACTGCCGTCATTCGCCGCCGCCCAACCGCGGGCGCGGTCAGCCCAGGGCAGGGTCGCCTCAGTGCTGCCGGGGCCCGCGAACTCCCAGAAGCTCACATGGTCCACGCCACCACGGATGGCCAACTGCACGGGCACAGTGGCCGCCACGCTGCCGGTGTTGGTGACCGTGAACTCCAGCAGGCCGCACCGCTCCTCCATCGCCACGACCAGTGCGCTCTCGATCCGCAGCTCGCCCAGTCGGCCCACGCGGCGGCACTCGTTGCCGTTCCACCAGTAATCAGTGGTGGGCACCTTCTCGCCGCGTAGGCGGGGCTCCAGGATGAAGTCAGTGCTGGCATACGGTGGCGCCCAGAGGCCCCTGACGCAGAGCGCGTCGCGGTGAGGCACGCTGGCGGTCAGCATGAAGCCCTTGATGCCGAAGTGCTCCTCGGCGGTGATGCACTTGGCGCCATCAAGGGCGAAAATCGCGGACAGGTCAGTCTCGGGCATGTGGGCCTCGCGTTCAGGGGTGGCGGGTAGGTTCGCCCCTTGGACCCGACTGTACCTGCCCGTGCCTGCGGTGAGGTGAAGCCAGCCATGGCGGCGAACCGTTCCGGCAGAGAGAAGGAGGTCGGTCGCGATGCTGGCTGCCTGTGCGCTGCTGATGGTGCTGCTCGTCGTCGGGCCGGTGCTGGCGGCGCCGGTAACGTTCTATGTGGCTCCTGACGGCAGTGACGCTGCCGCCGGCACGGAGCGGGAGCCCTTTGCGACCCTCGAGCGGGCGCGGGACGCCGTGCGGGCGCTTAAGCAGGCCGGTCCGCTGCCGGACGGCGGCGTGGAGGTGCTCCTGCGGCCGGGACTCTACCAGATGCCGAGGACGCTGGTGCTGGAGGCCCAGGACGGGGGGACGCCCGCGACGCCGGTAGTCTACCGCGGCGAGGGGCCGGAGAAGCCGGTGGTGGTGGGCGGCAGGACCCTGGGTGGCTGGCAGCCCGACCGGGGACAAGTGCTCAAGACAGACCTGCGGGCTCAGGGCCTGCAGGGCATCTACTTCCGCCAGCTTCTCTGTAACGGCCGACGCATGCCGCTGGCTCGGTACCCCAACTACGACGCCGATCACCCTGTCACCGGTGGCTGGGCCTACGTTGACGGCGAGCCGGTACCAATGTACGCCGATGTCCCCGGCGAGACCCGCAACACCCTCCGGTACCGGGAGGCCGATAGCCGGCCCTGGGCCCGCCCCGAGGAGGGAGAGGTCTTCGTCTTCCCGCGCTACAACTGGTGGAACAACATCATCGGCATCGCGGGGATTGACCGGGAGGGCCGCGTCATCACCCTGCGGTCGGATGCCTCGTACCCTATCCGCCCCGGCGACCGCTACTTCGTCCAGAACCTCGCCGAGGAGCTCGATGCGCCGGGCGAATGGTACCTGGACCGCGACACCTGGACGCTGCATTTCTGGCCTCCGGAGGATGTGGACCCCGCGACCATGGCTGTTTACGTGCCCGTGATGCCCACAATCGTGGAGTTGCGAGAGGGAACGGCCGAGGTCAGCTTCCGCAGCATCGTCTTCGAGTGTTGTGAGAGCACCGCCATCACGCTGACGAACACCACAAACTGTCGCGTTGCTGGCTGTGTCGTCCGCAACGTTGGCGACTACGGCGGCTCCGGCGTGTCCATCAACGGCGGCACGGGCAACGGCGTGGTGGGCTGCGACATCCACCACGTAGGCGCCCACGCGATCTCTTTGGACGGCGGCGACCGCGACACCCTGTCACCGGCCGGCAACTTCGCCGACAACAACTACATCCACCACACAGGGGTCTACTACAAGCAGGGCGTAGGGGTCTCTCTGGCCGGTGTGGGCAACCGGGTCTCGCACAACCTCATCCACGACTGCCCGCGCTTCGGCATCGTCTGGGGCGGGAACGACCATGTCATCGAGTTCAACGAGATCCGCCACTGCAACCTGGAGACCGCCGACTGCGGGGCGATTTACTCCTGGCAAGTGGACTGGACGAAGCGCGGCACTGAGATTCGGTACAACTACCTGCACGACATCGTTGGCTTCGGCTGGGAGAACGGGCGGTGGACCTCGCCCCACTTCAACTGGGGGATCTACCTGGACGACGGGACCTGCGGCACGCATGTCCACGGCAACATCGTGGCCCGGACGATCCTGGGTGGGGCCCATGTGCACGGCGGCCGTGACAACATCATCGAGAATAACATCTTCGTGGACGGCCGGGACAGCCAGATGCAGTACAGCGGCTACGTCAAGGGTGGCCACCCCGTTCCGATGATGACCGAGACCTGGAACCAGTTTCACGGCACCGAGGCGTACCTGAAGTACCCGGGCTATGAGGAGCTTACAGAGAGCCTGGAAGACGCCTGGCAGATGGCGGGCAACAAGTTCCTGCGCAACATCGTGGCTTACCGCGAACCCGGAGCACGGCTCTACGCGCACTACAACCTGCCCTTTGACAAGACGGAGTCGGACTACAACCTCATCTGGCACGACGGCGGCCCTATCCTGACGGGTGTGACCGCAGTGAAGGAGCTGACGGGGCCGAACCTGGCGCCCAACCCAGGCTTTGAGGAGGGCGCCCCGGGCGAACTCCCCCCCGGCTGGCGCTGGCAGGTGCGCCCTGGCGAGTCGTGGGCCGGCGTGGACGGTGACGTGCGTCAGGGTCGCGAGGCGTCCTTGCGCATCGAGGGGCGCGGGACAACCACTGACAGTAGCGGACAGCGACTGTGCCCCAACTTCGTCAGCGAGCCGATCGCGCTGGAGCCGGGCCAAACCTATCAGCTTTCAGCCAGTGTCCGCGCCGAGCAGGCGACGCCGGTATCCCTGATGCCTCAGGCCTACGAGGCGGGCAAGTACTTCTGGTCACGGCCCAGCGGGGTTACGGCGGGACCCGAATGGCAGCGCGTGGAGAGCACCTTCCGCTTCCCGGCGCCAGGCGACCCCGACTGGCACGAGGGCATGGCAACCGTTGTGATCAGGATTGACGTCCCTGAGGGGACGGGCACCGTCTGGGTGGACGACGTGGACCTACGCGAGGCGGTGCCAATGAGCGAGTGGGAGGCCTGGCAGGCGCTTGGCCTCGACGTTCACTCCGTCATCGCAGACCCGCTCTTCGTGGACCGCGACCGCGACGACTACCGGTTGCAGCCGGGCTCGCCGGCGCTGGCCCTGGGGTTTGAGCCAATCCCGGTGGACGCGATCGGGCCGTATGAGGACGCCCTGAGAGCCTCCTGGCCGATCGTGGAGGCGGTGGGGGCGCGGGAGCAGATGCAGCTAGACTGGTCCCGGCATTGAGGAGCGGCCATCGCCCGGGGGCGGAGCGGAGCTTTCGGCCAGGGGTAGCGTCATCCGGAACGTGGTGCGGTCGTCGCCACTGCCCAGCAGGACCAGGTCGCCGCCGTGGACACGGATGATTTCCCTGGCCAGACTGAGCCCCAGGCCGGCTCCCTCGGTGCGCCGGCTGCGCGCCCGATCTGCCCGGTAGAAGCGCTCAAAAAGCCGCTCCTGGTCCTCAGGGGGGATGCCCGGGCCAGTGTTGCTCATGTCGAGCTCAGCCCAGCCGTCCCGTGCAGCCAGTTCGAAGACGATCTCCCCGCCTTCCCGGTTGTACTTGGTGGCGTTGCTGGCGAGGTTCGTGAGAGCCTGGCGCAGCAGATCGCGGTCAGCCATCACCCTCACACCCGGAGCGACCCGGGCGTGAACGGCGAGGTCCGCCGCCAGGACCTGGGTGTCCTCGACCGTCTCCTCGATGATATCACTCAGGTCAACGGGCTCCAGCGTCGGCTGCAACTGACCGGAATCGGCCTGAGACAGCAGCAGGAGCTTCTGGGCAATCGCCTTCAGGCGCTGCACTTCGTCGAGCAAGTCGCCATACAGCTCCTGCTCTTCGGAGCCGGCAGGAGCGCGCATCAGGGCTTGCTCGATCTGCCCCTGCAGCACGGTCAGCGGCGTACGGAACTCGTGGGCAGCGTCGGCACTGAAGCGCAGCGCCTGGCTGAAGCTCCGTTCGAGACGGTCCAGCATGCTGTTGAAGACCGTGACGAGACGCCGGAACTCCCTCTCCACAGCCTCGGGCGCGAGGCGCTGGTCAAGGCTGCTGGCGTTGACCGACTCGGCAGCGCGGGCCAACTCCTCCACCGAACGCAGGGCGCGTCCTGAGCCCATCCAGCTACCCGCCCCGATGATAAGCAGAGCAAGGGGCAGCGCGGCCACGAAGGCATAGCCGATGCGCGCCATCTCGGCCTCCAGACGGGCCAGACTGACGCCAAGCACAAAGGTAACCTGCTCATTCTGCTCCACGCACAGCCGCCAGTTGCTCCCCTCCAGGCGGCGGGTCTCAAACCGCGGCAGGGTCATGCGCAGGAAGCGCCACGCCGCCTGGGGCCCCTGTGGCGGGGCGGGCGCCTGGGCCCCTTTCCCAGCGCCCTTGGCGCCACCCGACGGCGCCGCCGGCATCGGTGGCAGATACAGTTCCGGGCCCCTCGGATCCGGATCGGGGAACGAAGCCGGGGCCAGCTCATCGGGCCAGTTCTCGGACTGCAGGAGGATCCTTCCCCCCATCCCCTTGACCAGCATCAAGCAACCGCCACCGCCCTCGCTGGCGAAGCGCATGTTCACACCGGTGGCAATCCACGACCAGTGCTCCGGGGCGTGGGGTACGGCGAGGATGGGCCCCAGCATTTCAGCCATCTGCTGGTCCAGTTGGCGCAACCCGAGGCGTTGGCTGAACTGCCAGACGGACACGGCAAAGACCAGCAGCACCAGCCCCGAGACGCCGACCGAGAAGAGAGCCAGACGCGCGCGGAAAGAGTTTCTCATGGACCAGACGCGTCCTTGACCGGGGGCCTTATGCGGTAACCGACGCCACGAACGGCCTCGATGAGCTGACGCTCCCCGGTAGGGTCGAGCTTCTGCCGGAGACGACGCACGTAGACGTCCACTACATTGCTGGAAGGGTCGAAGCTGTACCCCCACACATGGTCGAGGATCTGCGTGCGCGGGAAAACGCGACCGGGGGACCGCATGAGGTATTCCAGCAGACTGAACTCGCGGGCTGTCAGCTCAACTTGCTGGTCGCCCCGGCGCACCTCGCGCGTGATGAGGTTGATGACCACGTCGTCTATCTGCAGCACGCTCTGCTGATGCCCCGAGGTGCGACGAACCACGGCATGAATGCGAGCGATCAGTTCCTCGGCATAGAAGGGTTTGGTCACGTAGTCATCGGCGCCGAGATTGAGCCCCTCGAGCCGCTCATTGAGGCCGGTGCGTGCGGTCAACAGGATAACCGGGACCGGGTTTTTCTGCTCGCGCAGGTGACGCAGGATGCTCAGGCCGTCACGGCCCGGCAGCATGATGTCCAGGACGATGACGTCGTAGCAGCCTTGTTGCGCGAGCTCGTAGGCATCGTCCCCGTTGTCCGCCAGGTCCACCAGGAAGCCCTGTTCCGTCAGCGCCTGCCGGACGAAGCTGGCGATCTTCTCCTGGTCTTCCACCAGTAGCACACGCATGGCTTGATGGTAGCAGAGGGCCGCGCCTTGCGCAATCATACGGCGGTTACAATTCTGTCATTGCAGCCAACGGCGTGTCGTCATTGGCCGTGGGTAGGATGAACACTGTCAGCCTGTAGGGCTGCTGTTGCGGAAACCGGGGGGCATCGGTCGCGAAGAAGGCGGTGTTAGCAGTGACCCATCGTGGCTTCACCCTCATCGAGCTGCTGGTCGTGATCGCGATCATCGCGATCCTGGCCGCGATTCTCTTCCCGGTCTTCGCCAAGGCACGGGAGAAGGGGCGACAGACGGTCTGCCTGAGCAATCTCAAGCAGATCGGGCTGGCAGTAAGCATGTACGCCAGTGACTACGATGACCAGATGCCCTGGTGCCAGACGTTTGTGGCCTGGGGGTATGTCGGCGAGCTCGGTATGCCCGGTTGGCTGCAGGCCATCGAGCCCTACACCAAGAACACCGGCGTCTACAAGTGCCCCTCGGCGCCGGGTCAGGCGCTGACCCACTACACCTTCAATGCCTGTGCCATGGGCCTGGCCATGACCTACGGCTCGGCCCGCGGGGCCTATGGCCTGGATTCGCCCGCCGAACCTGCGGCCGCCTGGATGGTTGCCGACGCGGGCACCCGTGACACAGTCTGGCCCAGCGACATCGCGACCTCCGACGCCGACCCCACCAATGAGCTGCAGGTCGCCGGCTTACCCGCCGCCGACTCAAACGTGTACCTGCTTTTTCCTGGTCGGCACAATGACGGCAACAACCTGGTGTTCATGGACGGACACGCCAAGTGGCTGCGAGCCATGCCCCAGGGACTGACGGTTGCTGAGTACTCCCTGGCCTACCGCTGAGCGACGGAGGCGCATGGTGGGCCAGATTCCCGCCACGTCGGCGACCCGCCAGAAGCTAACGCTGCTCCCGCCAGGGGCTCTGGTCCCGGCTCAGCACTACACGCAAAGGAGCTAAGAGACATGAATCGCCGCGGTTTCACCCTCATCGAGCTGCTGGTGGTGATCGCGATTATCGCGATCCTGGCCGCCATTCTGTTCCCCGTCTTTGCCAAGGCGCGGGAGAAGGCCCGCCAGACCTCGTGCCTGAGCAATGTAAGGCAGATTGCGATGGCAACCCTGATGTATGCCGAGGACTACGATGAATGTGTTCCCAGCCACAGTCAGGGCCCAACCGAGGCCACAGACTGGCCTCATCCGATACTGCCTTACTGCAAGAACATACAGATCTTCCGCTGTCCGTCAGCCTCCGAGGGCAACACCTCGATGTGGGGGCACCTCTACGTCGAGGGCAAGCAGCCCCTGTCCTATGGAATGAACTGCTACTACCTGGGCCAAAAGAGCCTGGGCCAGGTGGACGACACCACTGGCACGCTGATGGTGGCCGATTCCATCGGCGACAACCGCATTGGACCCGATTACTGGGTGCGCAACAGCAAGATCCCCCTGTGCTGGCACGGCCTTGCGCCGCGCCACAACGAGATGCTCAACGCGGCCTTCGTGGACGGCCACGCCAAGGCCATGAGCCTCAGTGTTATCGAGGGCAATGACGCTGTCTGGTTCAACCCCGCGCTAACAGAGTAGCGCGATCGGTGGGCCCCAACGGGCGCGAAAGGAGACAGCCATGAACAGTCGGGCAACGAAGATGCTGGCCGTAGCGGTAGTGCTGCTGGTGCTGGCCACGGCGTGGCAGGTGTTCGCCCAGCCTGCGCCGGGCGGACAGCCGGGAGGCTTTGGCGGCATGATGGGGCCAGGCTGGCAGTTCGTGCCCCAGGCGGTGGTGGTGGTCGGTGAGGGGATGGTCTACGTCGCCTGCGACGGCACGCTGACGGCCTATGACGCCAAGACTCTTCAGCCCGTCGCACAGACCCAGTACTGGCAACGGGCAGCGCAGTAGGCGCCGCAGTCAGTGCCGGGCCGCCAGACCGCGAGATGAAGAACGCGTAAGCTGTAGAGCCCGTCGCTGCCGCCGCACGGGGCTGGGCTTCGCCAACTGCGCAAGCTGGACTTCGGCCTCGGTTGATTACAGTCTTGTCATAAAGGCGATGGGCGTGCTGTAACCAGCGTCTGTGATACTGAGAGCGGTCTTACCCTGTCGTTGTGGGCATGTTTCCCTCCCCGGGGCCGGGCCTCGCCGGCACGGTCCCGGGGGCGCCCCAATCGGGGCGTGTGCCTGGAGATGATCGGCTGTGAAGTCTTCACGTCGCCCGCTTTGGATTATCGGCATCGACGGCCTCGAACCACGCCTGCTATCCTCCTGGTCCGCGGCTGGTGAGTTGCCGACGCTCGCCAGTCTGGCTGCCCGCGGGGTCACTGGCAGGCTGCTGTCTACACCCAACCAGATGACCTCCTCCGCCTGGGTCACCATGGCGACAGGGGCCAACCCGGGGGCGCACGGGGTCTACAACTTCCAGGAACGCGTGCCCGGCGAGTATCGCCTGCGTCTGCCCACGGCTAACGACCGCAGGCTGGCGGCCTTCTGGGAGCTGGCCAGCGGCGCCGGTCTGTCGGTCACCACTGCCCGCGTGCCGATGAGCTATCCTGTACGGCCTGTCAATGGCATCCAGGTTGCTGACTGGCTGGCGCCCTCGCCGCATGCTCCCGGCTTCGTCTACCCCGAGACGCTGCGGCGCGGTCTTCTCCGGCGCTTTCCGGGCCGGTACTGGCTGGAACCCGTGGACCTGACGCGCGCAGCTCCGCAGAAGGCTCTGCGCGGTGTGTTAGAGAGTGTGGACCACACCTTCAGGCTCTTTCGGTACCTGCTGGACCAGCGGCCGGCTGATCTCTTTTTCGGTGTCGTGCGCGAGGCCGATGTCGCGGGGCATCTGTTCTGGGATTTCCACACCGGGGCGCGCGAGGCTCCTGCCCCGCACCGAAAGACCATGGCGGAAGCGCTGCTGACAGTCTACCGCCGCATAGACCGGGCGTTGGGCGAGCTCCTGGGCGCCATGCCGGCCGAGGCCAACCTGTTGATCGTGTCCGACCACGGCATGGGCGCCACGCCGCTGGCTCCCCGTTGCGTCGGGCCACTGCTGGAGGCGACGGGGCTTATGGCCCGGAAGCCCGCCACTGCGGTTAGCCATGGGGGACCACTGGCCCGACTGCGTAGACGGATGAGTCAGGTCATCCCCTGGGCATTGCGCCGCCGTCTGCGCCCGTTGGGGCCGGATGACTGGGCCTGGGGCTTTACGGACTCCCATCTGGCCACGATTGACTTCGGACGGAGCCGCGCCTTCAGCTTCTTGTCGCTGACTACGGGTGAGATCTGGCTGAACCTGGTGGGACGAGACCCCCAGGGAACCGTCCGGCCCGCGGAGCGGGAGCAACTGGAACTGGATATCCAGGAGCTCTTTGTCGCCAGCGAGGACGCCGAGACAGGGCAGCCCCTGGTTCGTAACGCCTGGCGGCGGCAGGACCTCTTTCACGGACCTTACCAGGACATCCTGGCAGACCTGCACATCGAGTTCGACCTTGAGGCCAGGCCCCGCGCCGTACGTTCGCGCTTTCGCCAGCGCGACATCGTTGTTGACCTGCCGCCCGCGGGCCCTGCCGGGGGCATGCACCGGCCCTACGGGGCGTTCCTGGCTTCTGGGCCTAGCATCCGCCATCGGGAGAAGCCCGTGGCCGGAACGCTGATGGACCTGGCGCCCACGGTCCTGTCGCTGCTGGACCTGCCTGTACCGGATGCCTGCGAGGGGCGCGTGCTGGGGGAAATTCTCGCGCCACGTGGCGACGGTATCCAGGGGCCGCGACAGCGCGGCGCGGGTCTCACGGCTGCCCGCTACACACGCGAGGAACTGGCAACCATTGAGCAGCGGCTGTCGCGGCTCGGGTACCTTTGAGACCCGGCAGGACGCTCTCGGTGCTATCGCCGGGAGCCGGGCACCCGCCACATTTGCCTGCTCTAACGAGTGCGCCGTAAGCGGGTGCTCAGGGCTCTACTGCTTCCCCGCCAGCGCGGCCGTCAGGTGCCGATTGGCCCTGTTGAACGCATCCCAGTAGTCATCGTGGCTGTAGCCTGGCGCGTGCTGGTAGTCGGCCGTGGCCTCCGGTGAGAACGCCGCACTGCTCCAGAGCCAGTACCCGGCGCTGACCGGGGCGCACTGCGCCACCACCTCCGGAAGCTGCTGCGGCGTCACGGACTTCACCGCCAATCCGGTCACATACAGCGCCGGGTAGCCCTCCTCCCGCAACCTGACCACCCGGGCGGGCACGGTAGTCACGTCACCCCCGTATTCCAGTTCAGAGAAGATCAGCGCCGGCATGGCTGGCGTCCCCAGGCCGCGGGCCAGCCCGGGCAGCGACTCCGGGTCCAGCAGGTTGCCCAGCAGAAAGCCCGGAGCCACGGCGTGGACGCGCTGCTCTATGCGACGCAGGATGTCCATCACCGCCAGCTCCTGCCATCGGGCATAGTCAGCCGCCAGACCGTTGGCTGCCGCCCAGGCCGGGCGGACAGCGAGGGGGACATCCTCCGGCATCACACCCTCCAGGCGCTCAACCACGAAACTGCGCCAGCAGCTATCACAGTAGCACGGCCCCGCGTAGCGGGTGGAGTCAGCGCCGTACATCTCCATGTCCACGACCAGGCCGGTCAGGCCAGCCTGCGCCGCGATGGCAGCTCTCTCCCCGATCACCCGGTCCCAGTACTCCCTTGACAGCGGGCACGGCGTCCGCGTCCACAAGTTGGGTCCCCCGGGTTGGTAGGCGCCGAACTGCGCGTTGCCGTAGCGCTCGTCGCTGCCGAAGGGCCAACTGATGATGACCCGCAGGTTGCGCTCACGCTGCACCCCGGCCCAACGTTGCGCCTCCTCCGGCCAGCCCTCCTCACTGTGAGACGCGCCCATCGTGTGCACGATGAAGGTGTTGAAGCCGGCTGCCACGACCTGCTCCAGGAGTTGGCTATCGCGCCACTGTCCGGCGTAGCCATAGAGGGCGCGGATCCGGTCACGCGTGATCCAGTCCAGCGCGGGTGACAGTTCACCAATGGCCACGCGAGCGATGTCCGGCACCGCCTCCCTGACCCGCCACGGTCGGGGGGCGATGGGCTTTTCAGCGGGCTTGCCCCACACCTCGATCTCGGCCACCTGCATCATGTCGGCGCTTTGGGCCACGCCGTTGAGTTGCAGCCGCAGGGCCGTGGCCGGGCGTCCGACCGGCGGTGAGACCAGCGGGTAAGTAGCCGCCGGGATCTCACCGGGCAGCAGCGGGTTCCAGGTGTCGCCCAGCGGCATCCACGGCGCGCCTTCGCCGGCCTGCACCCAGAGACTGAAGCTGTTGATGAAGGAGCGTGAGGTCCCATGCCCTGCTGACCAGACGACCACGCGGTCCAGGTCGAAGCCTCCGCCCAGGTCCATCTCCACCGTCAGCCGTTTGGCGGCATACCAGCCGCCAAAGGAACTTACGGTCGTTGCGCGGTCGCCGTCCACCAGGGCGCGGCCGGTAGGGTCGCTTCGGGCGGCGCAATCGTCAGCCACCAGCTTCCCCGTCTGGTCATCGTAGTGCTCGGAGGTGACAGTGACTCTCGTCCCCGACCGCGCCGCCGCGTTGGCGTAGCCCGCGGGCATCTCGGGCAACGCAATGAGCGCATCGAGGTCTCGTGCCGGAACGGGTATCAGGCCGGGTGGCGGAGCATCCGCGGCGACTTTTGCAATCGGTGTTCCCTGCAGCTCGACTTCGGCGAGGGCGATCTGTGGGGCGCTGCTGACGCATGTGATCTCCACAAACCGCGCCACCATCGGGTCGCCGGTCCAGACCATGCCACCCTCCTCGGGATGGAGAGCAAGAGCCTCGGCCTGTGCCAGGCGCTCCCGTGACACGGACAGCCGCGCGGAGGCCGCGTCGAAGGTCCAATCACCTTCCGCCGGGGGCCAAAGCCGCACGGCTGAGAGCTGACACTCCCGTCGCAGGTCGAACACCACCCGGATGCGTTTGCTCATGGCCGACCAGAACCAGGAGACAACGGCCTCGCCGTCGCGCCTGCCATCCACCAGCGCAAACGGCAGTCCCTGCCAGGGCGGGGCATCCATGTACCCCTCGGTCGTGGCCGGAGTGTTGGTGCCGGGGATGACCTGGCCGCGGTAGACATAGCCCGAGATGAAGGCGCTGTAGGCGCTGTCACGGGCCAGGTTGTCGGCTGGCGCTCCGGCGATCACTGCCGGAAGCAGGACGCAGCAGAGCGCTACGTGCCGCATGGTGTGATGCTCCCTGCAATTACCTGGGTGTGGCTGAAACCCGGATGGAATCGACCAGCAGGGCGGTGCTGCCCGAGTTCGGCCCGATGGTCAGACAGCGCACACGATGGACGCCGTCCGTGGCAAAGGGAAGCCCCGTCACCGTCTGCCCATCGACGGTCAGGTCGAAGGTACCGGTCGCCAGGTGGGCCAGTAGGTGCACGTCCTGCCAGGAGTCCGGAGGACAGCGCAGGCCGGGGATGACGTTCTCCTCGGCACGATAGTAGCTGACGGCGCCATTGCCGGCAATGCGCACATGGAAGGCCCTCTGCTGCCACTCTCCGGGCTCGTCTCCATAGCCGTCAATCTCGACGCGGCTCTGGTTGGTGGACGGCACCCAGATGCGGGCCCATACCTCGATGAGGCCCCGGTCGTTATCGGCGATGTCCTGGGGCGACAGAGCAATCCAGGCCAATCCGCCCTGCTCCATACTCTCATCGCGGCGTTCCAGCCGCAGGTACGCGTTGGCCCCGGCACGTCCGCTGCCCGGCGGATCATCGTTGAGCACCTGAACCCGGTCCGGCTCACCCTCCGCGATGCGCCAGCCACTCGCGCCCGGCGCGGCAGCCGTCGGGTCCAGGTCATCCCCGGTGGGACTCGTGCCCGCCTGTACCCGGCTGAAGTCATCCTCCATAATCACAAACGGGCCGCGGTCGGGGTTACGAGGCGGCAGGATGCTGACCGCGACTTCGGTCGGCACCTCGGGGTCCGGCTGGTAGGGCACGAACTGGAAGGCATACAGATCGGCGTCGCGCAGTACGAACCGCAGCCGCACGGGCTTACCGGTGAGAGGCCGCAGGTCTCCCCCACCCTCCCAGCGCACGATGTGGGCCAGGGAGTCCGCACGTATCTCGGGGCAATCCTGCAGCTCGTAGCCGGGAATCGGGGTCCCGTCTGCCTCCTGGACCTCGACCTCGACACCTCCGGCGCCGGACGTCGCCAGATTGAGAGCCAGGCTGCCGCCGGAAAAGACCAGCGGCTTCGTCACCAGCTCGCCGCCCGAGCGCGGCGCGGTCGCCGAGACGAAACCGTCTACCCGGAGCGTGTAGCGTCGGAACTCGGTGTAGACACCCTCCCAGTAGTGTTCGGTGGCGTAGAGCGAGATCTCGTTGGGGGCGTCGCCGAGGTCCGAAGCGGTCTCGATCATGCCCCAAAAGACGAAGTTGTCGCCATAGACCCAACTGCCTTCCCGGCGCGGTCCGGGACGGATGAAGGCTTCTGGCCAGCGCCGAAAGGTCACGCCGTCCCGGCTGGTCATGAAAACCGCATCAGTGACCGCGGTGCCAAAGCGGCGGCTGTGCCTCGCCCGCGCCAGGCGCTCCTCCAGGCCCGGCCAGTCCAGCACGGGCAGCGACCAGCCGCGGTCGGTGTAGCGCATCGGAAAGCCCATCAGGATGTGTGGCGAGCGGGCGGTAATAGGGCCCAATCTGATTGGTGTAGAGGTGCTCGGTAGGGGCTTCGGGGTAGGCAAGCCATTGCGGCGCCGGGAACTGCGTGATGTCCGGCGAGACCGCCGTCATGATGTCACGGATGTCGTCGCGGAAACCTCGGTGATACTCGCGATAGGCACCGATGGTGGGGTCCCAAAAGGCCAGGTTCTGCGAGTCGAAGGCCCCTTCGGTGACGCAGGGCGTGGTGCTCTTGACGGACCAGCGGTAACCATCAGGCGAAACCAGAACATAGAGCCCGGTCTGTGGCTTCGATCCCAGGATGATGGTCTTGTAGCGCTCCGCCGGCGGACAAGCGGGGTTGGTATCGAGGAAGGTGGCGCTATGGGCCGGATCGCCCCCGATCTCCGCCACCGACTCGGGTGTCATCACGATGTTGTTGGCCCTGGAGCCGCCGAACTCAAAGAGCCCTACCTCGGGCCGTTCCCAGTGGATCCCGTCCCGACTCTCGGCCACGCAGAGATACCAGGGATGGTCGGCGAGCGCCTCGGCCGGCCCGCCGCCATGCTGGTAGTGCAGACTGCGGTAGTAGATCCGGTACAGGTCTCCATCCTTGACGATTGACTGATATGCCGACGCGTTGCCTTCCCAGGGGGCATCGGTGCGGAATACGACCTCCTGGCGAGTGGGCTGATGGAGCTGCAGGTGCGCGCCGCCTGACATGGACGCGATGAGGTAGTCATCTACGAGCAACTCCAGCCGCGAGCCGATCTCGATGGGCTCCTGGGCTTGCGCCACCGGGGCCGTGACCAGCACGAGGAGAATGGCGCCAGACCTGAAAGCACGCATCATCTGAGAGGCCCCTTCTTGCACTCAGTCCAGCCGCTCGACCAGCACGTCGTCAAAGGCCACTAAGGTGTCGCCTGGTGAGCCCGTCCACTTGCGGGCGGACAGACAGATGCCGCCCGACCGCAGGGGTCCCACACCCAGGTAGTTGTCGTCTGTGGCCGACAGCAGGGGCTGCCCGTCGAGTTCGACGGCAACCCGGCTACCGCGCACCGTCACCGCCAGGTCGTGCCACGCCGTGTCGTTGGCCCACGGCGCCTGGGCCAGACAGCTGGTGTCATTGCTGGAGACCGCGCCAGAGACCTTCACCAGTTGGGCGACACTCCCCAGGTTGAGGGAGTAGCAGTGCGTGGCATCGGCGTAGCGCACTCCAATCCAGGGGCCGTCGCGGTGGTCGCCGCCGCGTTGCCGGACCTGAAAGCGCAGCCGGAGCCGGTAGTCAGTCCAGTCGGGGCGGCCGAAGCAGATGCCGGAGGGGGCCCAGCCGTCGCCCCCGGAGTTGGTCCCCACGAGTGCTCCATCCACGACCCGCCAGTCACCACTGCCTGCCGCCCAATGCCCGCCGGGAGTGCTCCCGTTGGCGTAGGCACTGAAGTCATCGGCATAGGGGTTCCCGGCGAAGCTCAGACGGCCGAAGCGGGTCGGATTGTGGAAGGCATCGGTGGCCGACCAGGCCAGGAACTGCGGGTGAGTTAATGACTTGCTGCGGTCAATGCGGAAGAGCTGCATCCGCCACACATCGCCCAGCCTGGGACGTGCCGAAGCGCTGTCAGCCAGCGTGGCGAAGGGTACGGCCAACTCCGCGCTCCATCCGCGATCTCGGTCGTCGCGGTCGTCGAGCGTTCCCTCTACGCGCACGGCCGACCGGAGGCCCACCGCATCCCACTGCCGCGCGGCCTCGACATCCTGCGGGGCGCCCTGGACGCTACGCGGGATGCGAAGGTCTATCACGGCATTGCGCGGGTTCACCTCAAACTCAAAGTACTGTTCGCCGTCACCATCCGGGTCCACGTAGACCTCAACCACTTCGCCTTCCCACAGGTTCGCGTCACGGTCGGTCAGGTCAGACCACACGTCAGGGTCCTCACACTCGAAGGCCACGTAAAGATAGCCGTCATCCCAGGCCAACCGGGCGGTGGTGCGCAGCAGCGCGGCGTCGGCCGCCTCCGCGTCGAAGCGCGTGAACACCTCGGTCGGCGGAGCGCTCCGCCACACGGTGTCGTCAACGGCCCCGTCAATCACGGGCGGTGCAGAGACCCGCGGGCAGACGTACTCACCCAGCGGCCTTTGCGTGTGGGTCAGCAGGTAGCGCAGCAGACTGGTGAGGATAGACCGCTGATGCTCCCGGCTGCGGCGCAGGCTGCTCCAGACGTAGACGACGCGGGCGCCGGCGAGGTCGCCAGCATGGTACTCAATCATGGCCGCGCCCTCGCCGTAGCTGCGCCCCTCCTGGTCGCGGAGAGTGACCAGCGGCGTGTAGGTGTCCTGGCCGGACACCACGTTGAAGATGGGGCGCCAGCGCTGATCGGCCTCAGGGTCCCAGGGGATCCGAGCCGGCAGGCCTTCCAGCACCTCCTGCTTCTGGTCTACCTCGAAGGTGAGGCGCAGGCCCGCGGGCGGCTTCTCCCAGCCGGTAACCGGGGCCACGTCAAGGGTGTCCAGCCGCTCCTCAATCCCGCTGCCGGAGATGGGCAGGCCGAACCGGGGAGCGCTGACCACCGGCTTGTCAGCTTCGTTGTAATAGAACGGGAAAGGCCCGTCGGCCAGCGAGACGAGAGTGCCGCCGTTGCGCAGCCACCGGATCAGCGCCTCGTCGCCATCCCCTGACCGGCTGACGGTCTGGTAGTAGGCCTCTCCCCCCACGTACAGCGCGATGGGCGCCTCGCGGGCATTGAACACCTTGGGATTGATCAGGTCGTGGGCGGACAGGAAACGCAGGTGCTTGCCCAGACCGGCCTCTTTCAGCATCCCCACCACGGGGTTGACTCGTGGATTGCCGGTGCCCGGGAACGGCAGGATGGCGATGCGCCCGCTGTTGGCTTCAAAGAGAGGCGCCAGCTCGGCGAGCCCCTTGACGGCTTCCCGGTGGGCGATGACCTCCGCCCGCCTGGCGTTGAGCGTCTGCAGGATGGCGGGCAGGTTCGGTGTCGGCCGGTCCAGGCTGGTGACCGCGAAGATGTCGCAGCCCACCGGCGCGATGGAGGCGATGGGCTTGCCGCCGTTCTCGATGGCCAGCAGGTCGAGGTGCCACTCCAGCACCGGCGGCCAGCCGCGGGTCGCCGGGACCGCCGCCGTCGCGTCGACTCGTTCCGCCGTCCCGTCGTTGCGGTACAGCACTACCCGCGACCCTTCGCTCACCCGCCCGAGCAGCAGGAACAGGTGGTGAGGCTTCTCGCCGTAGGCGATGCCCTGGCGTGGCACGCGCACCGGGCCACCGGTCAGTTCCGGGTCCAGCAACAGGAAGGGCACGCCATAGTAGCTCTTGAGACCGGGCTCGTAGCCCGCGTAGGAGCCGATGTCGTTCCAGTCGCGGCTGATGCCCGCGAAGGCGCCCCGGCTCAAGTTAAGCAGACGAAAGTCACCCCGCGCGACAAAGCTCTCCTCCTCCCCGGGAAGTGCGCGCAGTTTCGCGATGGCGCACGACAGCACCGGGGCCTCGCCCGCGGCGTCGCCCAGGTGGACGGTGTCACCCAGTCGCAGGCCATGCAAGGTGATGGTGGACGGCTCGGAGGCGTACGTGGTGATACGCTCCGGGGGCAGTCGCTCGGATTGGCCGTCGCGCTCGATGCTGACCGCCTTGCCGGCCAGTCGGAAGAAGGGGAAGGTCACGGTGACATCCATCGGCGTCGCAGCATCGGCCTGCAGACCACCGGGCACGAGCCGGAAGGAGCATGAACCGTCACCGCCGTACCGGTAGTCGGCGATGTCAGTGTGCCGTCCGTCGCGGTTGAAGGCCATGGCGGCCCGCTCGCCGCAGACCACACGGACCCGGGCGCTGCCCAGGGGCCAGATGAGCTGCTCGAACCCGCCCCACAGACCGCCGAACGTCGCCCGCGAGCCCACCCCCTGGGCGCACTCCTTGTAAAGCCCCAGTCGCTCCGTGAAGGCACCGCCATACTCCTGCACGCTGGGGTAGTACTGATCCCGGAAGAGCTCGTGGTACCGCTCCAGCATACCCCGCAGGTAGTGACCCATGATCGGGTCACCGGTAGCCACGTACTCATAGAGCATGGCGATGTTGTAGACCCAGATTTCGTTGGCGCAGGCGCAGCCCAGCCATGGCAGCCCGGCGTTTGGTTCCATGAAGAACGACGAGTCCAGATCGTCCATCTCGTTGTTGTCGCAGGGCCAGATGGCCAGGTACCGATAGGTCAGGCTACGTGCCAGCTTATAGGCGAGCTGGGCCAGCTCCCGCCGCTGCGGATCGTCGCGATACGCGTAGTAGTACTTCAGGCAGAACGTCACGCCCGGCGTGGCGCTCCAGGCAAACTGAGCCGCCGGCACATCCGGGTAGCAGTTACGGGTGTAGAGAATATGCTTTGTCCAGCGCAGGACGCCGTCCACGTAGGGCAGCACATCGGCCGCGCCCTCCGGTTCGTTGCGACAGTAGTCCAACAGGGCCAGGCCCGCCCCCCAGCCGCTGACGTGGCGGAAGGTCTCAACACCGGGCCCAAACATGGCGGCCCCGCCGCCATCCAGCGGTGTCTGCCAGAAGAAGCAGCGGTCGCCGGCCACATCCATCCACTTCCCGAGGCCAATGAGCTGGCGGCACTCCCGGCCAAGCCGCGCCTGCGAGGCGGAGTCACCGCTGTCGTAGTAGTAATCCACGGGACTGAAGTAGCTCACGCCGCCGGCGATGTGGACATTGGGCTGCCACCACCTCTGGCCGTCGGGGCCGGTGTTACTGACCGTGTTCCCCATGGGACCGGGCTTGCCGAAGCCTGTCGGTCTGTAGTTGGCGGGGAGCCAGGAGAGGTCGTTCATCCGCTCAACATCCGGCAGGAGCTCGCCGTAGGTGTCCCATATGAACTGCTGCACGAACTGGTTGGGGTCGTCATCAGGGCCCATGTCCCGCGACCAGAGCAGGCGAAAGTGCGTCCCGCAGCGCACGGGCGTCTCCGGGTAGCGAAGGCCGTTGTAGCCTTTGCCGAAGGGCCAGGTCAGGCAGAAGAACTCGCGGTCATCGCCCTGCTGCCAGCAGTAGGTGGTGCCGAAGTCCTTCTCGGTATGGTCGGTGAGGCGGGCGCCATGGAAGTCGTAGCCGACGTACCGTCGCTGCGAGGGGTTCCACAGCCCGGCGATGGCCGTGGGATAGGCGCCTATGGGCGGGGCGTACATCCAGTCACGCGACCAGTCGCTGACGATGGTCTTGCCGGGGCCTTCAGCCTGCATCTGAATGTACTGGTCTACCACCGGGGTGCCGATGGCCCAGCCGCGCTGGTGGAACACCTCGGCCCCGGGTAAGCTGCAGACCAGGAAGTGGAACGGGACCGTGCCGACGCGCTTCTCCCATGCCACCGGGTCGAAGGCACGGATGTCCAGGGCGAATCGCACCTCCGGGTAGGGGCTGTCGGGCAGCAGTTCCACCTCGACGTAGGACCGGGGACCCAAAAGGGGGGTGGGGTCGCAGTTCAGCCCGCTCAGCCGTAGCGTGGTACCGGTCACCGTGGCCCGCTGCGCGATCATGAGCCCGTTGCTGGAGAGCTTCACTGTGGCCAGGTCTCCGTCGGCTGAACGCAGTGCGAGCCCAGTGAAGTTTCCTGGCTGGCCTGCGGCAGCCACAGTCACCTGCCCGTTGCTCACCTCCTGCGCCACGACGGCAGCGCAGGCCATCAATAGCCCTGCCATTGCCACCAGCCAGCGTCCCATGGCGGTACCTCCATGCACCTTGTCTTCTAGGTGCGCTGTTCCCCTCAGAGCGGACTGTATCCTGCTGCGCGGCGCCAGGCAAGTATCGGACACCCGGACGGCGAATAGACTCTGGCGCGGTGTGAGCCCCCACACGGGAGGCCTGCACTGCTCCTGCCAGGCCGGGGGGCCGCCAGGGAACGGCGGCCTGAGTCCACAGTATCGTCGCCCGGAGGAACCCATGCCCGCCAAGCCCCAGAGTGCCGTTCACTACCAGGATGCCTCGCTGCCCGTGGAAGTCCGTGTGCGCGACTTGCTGGGCCGCATGACCCTTGCTGAGAAGATCCGCCAGATGAGCATGGCCGATGCCGGGAGTTTCGTGTCGAGAGGCGGGGTGTCGGCGCGCTCCCTGCGCGAGCGTTTCGGGAAGATGGGTATCGGCTGCCTGCAGGACCCGCGTATGGATGCCGCCACCAGCGCGGCAGTCATCAACGCGGTGCAGCGCTATCTGATAGAGGAGACACGGCTGGGCATCCCTGCGCTGGTGATCTCCGAATGTCTGCACGGCCACATGTCCGGCGGCACTACCGTCTTTCCCCAGGCCATCGGCCTCGCCAGCACCTGGAACCCGGAGCTGATTGGGCGCATGGCCTCGGCCATCGCGCGGGAAGCCCGAGCCGTCGGCGTGGCCCAGGCCTTGGCTCCCGACCTGGACTTGGCCCGCGACCCGCGCTGGGGGCGTGTCGAGGAGACCTACGGCGAGGATCCCTATCTGGTGGAGCAGATGGGTGTGGCCTATATCCGGGGCATGCAGGGGGAAGGCCCGCTGGTGGACCGTAAGCATCTGGTCTGCACCCCCAAGCACTTCGCTGCGCACGGCTCGCCCGAGGCGGGCATGAACCTGGCCCCGGTGGCCGGGGGACTGCACGACCTCTACACACTGTACCTGCCCCCTTTCGAGGCTGCCATCCGCCGCGCCGGGGCCCTGTCCGTCATGCCCTGCTACAGCGAGTACGAGGGCATTCCCGCCCATGCCTCCAAACTGCTGCTGACGCGGGTCCTGCGTGAGGAGTGGGGCTTTCAGGGCTATGTCTTTGCGGACTATGGCGCCGTGGCCATGCTGGAGACCTTCCACCGCACGGCCCACGATGCCACCGAGGCCGGCAAACAGGCCCTCGAGGCCGGGCTGGACCTGGAGGCGCCCAGCGACTACGGGTACGGACAGGCTCTCCTCGAGGCCGTGCAAAAGGGTGAGGTGGCGGAGGCGCTGGTGGATCAGGCGGTAGGGCGCATCCTGCGCGTGAAGTTCCTGGCCGGGCTCTTTGAGAACCCGTATGCCGACGAAGCGACGGTGACCAGGACGGTGCACTGCGCGGCGCACCGGAAGCTGGCGCGGGAGGTGGCCCAGGAGTCGATCGTCCTGCTGCGCAACGAAGGACCGCTGCTGCCCCTGGACCCGAAGGCTCTGCGCCGCATCGCGGTCATCGGCCCCAACGCCGACGTCGCGCAGATGGGCGACTACACCCTCACCAGTGCCGTCGGCGTCACACCCCTGGAGGGCATTCGTGCAGCCGTAGGCAAGCGCGTCGAGGTCGTCCACGCTCGCGGTTGCCCGCTGTGGGAGCGTTCGACCGATGGCTTCGCGGAGGCCGTGGCCGCGGCCGAGAGCAGCGACGTGGCCATCGTAGTTATCGGCGTGGAGAGCAGGCCAGCATGGCGCTGGCGGGAACCGGGTGGGGAACCAGCAGTGAGATCGCCACGTGCGGCGAGGGCTTCGACCGCACTGAGCTAACGCCACCCGGCGTGCAGGAGGACCTGGTCCGGGCCATCCATGCCACCGGCACGCCCACGGTGGTGGTCATGGTGCACGGTCGCCCCTACAGCATCGCCTGGATGGCGGAACACATCCCGGCGATCCTCGATGCCTGGTACCCCGGGGAGGAAGGAGGACACGCACTGGCCGATGTGCTGTTCGGCCGGGTCAACCCCTCGGGGAAACTGCCCATCACCGTCCCGCGCAGCGTCGGTCACGTACCGGCCTTCTATAGCCACAAGCCGTCGGCCCGCGGGTTCTACAAGCGTCCCGGAAGCCCCGACTGCCCCGGCCGCGACTATGTCTTCGCGCCCCCAGACCCTCTCTACGAGTTCGGCTTCGGGCTCAGCTACACCGCTTTCGCCTATTCGGACTTGAGGGTCACGCCGGACAGCATTCTCCCCGCTGGTCACGTCGAAGTGTGCGTTAGCGTCCAGAACACCGGTGAGCGCCCGGGAAAAGAGGTGGTGCAGCTTTACGTGGATGACGTGGTGAGCTCCGTTACCACACCGGTGAAGGTGCTGCGGGGGTTCCAGAAGGTGGCCCTGGGTCCTGGTGAAAGCACCGAGGTGAGGTTCACCTTGGGGCCTCGGGACCTAAGGATCCGCACTGCGGAGGGGCAGTGGCTCGTGGAACCCGGTGAGTTCCGGGTACTGGTCGGGGGCCTGGAGGCCAGTTTCCACGTGCGGAAGCCCTAGAACCGGCTCAGGTGGCCGCTTGTCGCCCGCCGGTCAGGAAGCACGGGCAGTCGTCCTTGCACTTGCCGATGTCCTCGGGCTTGGTCACCAGGCGCAGGCTCTCGACGATCTCCCTGGTGACGGCCACCGTCGTCTCCAGCTCCTCGGCCGTCGTCTCGCGGCCCATGGAGAAGCGGATGGCGCCGTGCGCCGCCCTGTCCGACAGTCCCATGGCCTTCAGCACACGTGATGGCGTCAGGTCGCCGGCTGTACAGGCCGAACCAGTGGAGACGCAGATGCCGCGCAGGCTGAGGTTCATGGTCAGGGCCATACCGTCACAGAACATGAAGGTCATGTTGACGCAGTTTGGTAGCGTCAGGTCGGGGTGCGAGTTGACGCGTACGGCATCCAACTCCCGGGGCAGACGGTAGAGTATCTCCCGCAGGTCCCGCCACCGGGCCCAGTTGCCCTCGCGCTCAGCTTCAGCCAGGCGCAACGCCTCGCCGAGGCCCACGATGCCCGCGACGTTTTCGGTCCCCGCTCGCAGTCGCCCCTCCTGCGGCCCTCCGTGCACCAGCGGCTCCAACCGCGTGCCTCGGCGGACGTACAGCGCACCCACACCCTGCGGCCCCTGGATCTTGTGGGCTGACAGGCTGAGCAGGTCACACTGCAGTTCGTCCACCCTCACCGGCAGTTTGCCTACCCCCTGCACGGCATCCACGTGCAGCATCACGCCGCGCTCGCGGCAGATGGCGCCGATCTCGGCCACCGGCTGGATCGTGCCCACCTCGTTGTTGACCAGCATGACGGACACCAGCAGTGTGTCTGGCCTGATGGCCTCGGCCACTGACTCCGGGTCCACCCGCCCCGTGGTGTCCACGGGACAGAGGCTCACGCTCGCCCCCCGGCGCTCCAGCCAGTCCAGCGCATGGTGTACGGCGTGGTGCTCGACCGTAGTTGAGACCAGGTGCGCATCGGTCCGGCCGGCACCCCAGAAGGCTCCCTTCAAGGCCAGGTTGATAGCCTCGCTGCCGCCACCAGTGAAGACGATCTCGTCGGGACTGGCGCCCAACGCCGCCGCTACGGCCTCCCGGGCCCGTGCGATGTGCTGTTGGGTCCCGACGCCGACCCGATGCACGCTGGAGGCATTGCCCCGTTTCTCGGGCCCAAACTCGACCGCCGACATGGCGTCCCAGACTTCGCGGCGCAGCGGCGTGGTGGCATTATGATCCAGGTAGATGGCCATACCTCACCCCAGCTGTTTCTCGATGAGTTGGGCCACCTTGTCCTCCTCGGGCACCGCCCCCATGGCGACAATGAGGTTGCCCACGACCAGGAACGGCGGCATCACCACCCCAAACTCCGCAGCTTCGGCGTCGTCGGTGGTATGCTGATGGAAATCAATCACTCCCGGGAAACGTTCCTGCAGGCGCGCGATCAACTCCTCACAAGCCACACACTTGGCGCACTTCTTGGGCGCCCCAATGAGTGTGACCTTGACACGGCCTGACGGCGCCGCTTCCGCAGCAGGGCGGATACGGGCCAGTAGCTGCTCCGATTCCACCGGCTGACTCTCGCCAACCAGTATCTCCTCCAGCACTCCCCCACACGGAGCGGTGATTACGACCACGGCCTTGGCGGTCTCGATCTCGCAAAGGTCCTGACCTTCGACCACCGTGTCGCCGGGCTGCGCATACCAGAACAGCAGCATCGGTTCACAGCCGCTGTCGCGGTCATACTGCGGGGCCCGGACCTCGCTCAAGGCCTCAGTCATGCTTCTCTTCCTTCGCCAGGGCGCGCTCGATGGCACGCACCAGATGCCCTGCCGGCGGGGCGATCCCGACGGCGATGGCCAGGTCTCCCACCAGCACGGTGGGCTCCACGCCGATGCTCAGCATCCGCACCGCCGGGTCGTCAAGAGCCACTGGCTGCACCTCGGCCGCGTCCCCGAACCGCCGGGCCGCGGCCCGCGCGTGCTGCAGGGCCCGCTCGCCTTCGGGCGACGGGGCGGTCGGGTTGGCTAGCAGCACTCTGACTGTCACCGGGATGCCCACTGGGGTCGACTCCTGTCGCCCTGTGTCCTGAGAGCCCGGACAGGAAGTATCCCTCCCGGACTGCTAAAGTATAATACGGATTGCGCCAATATGATCTCGCACAGATTCCCGAAATATGCCGCAAGGGGAGCGGTCGGGAAACCAGGTCCCAGCGCCCAGACGTCTAATCAGTGTGATAGGTCAAGCTGGCACAAGGTCTGGGCGGCCCGTGTCTCGCACCGATGGCTTCACTCTCGTCGAGTTGCTGGTCGTGATCGCCATCATCTCCGTGTTGGCGGGCATGCTCTTTCCGGTGCTGGCACGGGCCCGCGACAAGGCCCGCCAGACCGCGTGCCAGTCGAATCTCAAGCAAATCGGCGTGGCGTTGGCAATGTACCGGGCGGACCACGACGAGGTCAACTGCCCGTGCCGGCAGTGTCCCGTACCCGACCCGGAACCCACTGGCTTCTACCCACCCGACGTCTGGTGGGCTCCGTACGATCCATCGGTGGCCCCGAACGCCCGCCCCGGGCCCAACTGGCAGCCGGGGCTGCTCTTTCCCTATGTCGGCAGTGCAGCCCTGTTCAAGTGCCCTGCGGCGCCAGAGTGGCAGTGCAGCTATGCCCTGTCATATGTCAATGGCTCTCCCCACGCTGACCCACGGCGCTATCCGCTCATCACCGGCATGCCCGACGCCCTGGTCAGTGATCCCGCGCAGCGCGTCGTCGTGTGGGACCATTGCCGCACGCCCGGTTGTGCCGGCGCCGCAGCCCCCGGGGACGGCGGCCATCCGCCCTTCGTGCCCTTTGCCGGTGACCCCGAGTCGGAGCTGCACTATCCCCTGCGCCATCACGGCGGTGGCAACTTCCTCTACCATGACGGTCACGTGAAGTGGCTGCGGCCAACGGCGCTGCGCGTCGGCCTGTTCCGGGAGCCGGGCTGTCCGCCGCCGGTACCCGGGTACCCCGGCGAGTAACCCCTCGGACCAGAATTATTCCTTGTTTTCCACAAGGATATACCGAAACACCTTGCGTGATTCTTCCCCATCCTTTACAGGGTTCACTCCGGGTCCCAGGGATAGCCGTGTGGTAGACTTTGTGTTGTCAGAGTCATCATCGGTCGCGGAGGTTCATCCAATGAGCACCCACCCATCATGGCGCCTTCTGGTGCTTCCGGCAGCCCTGCTCGCAGTCCTCGCGGGGTGCCGGCAGGCAGACCAGCCGGAGACGGGGCAGCAAGCGCCCGTCACCAAGGCCATGGCCCCCGAACCTGACCGTACCCTTACAGTCTTTGCTGGAGCTGCCCCGAAACCGGGCCTGGACCCCCTGGCCAGGCGCTACGAGGAACGGACGGGGGTGAAGGTTGAGATCACCTACGGCGGATCGGGAGCGGTGCTGAACCAGTTCGCCCAGGAGCAGTTCGGCGATGTCTACGTTCCCGGCTCTGACGATTTCATGGACAAGGCCGAGAAGAAGGACGCGGTGCTGAAGGAGACCCGCACCGTTCTTGTCTACCTGGTACCGGTCATCAACGTGCCCAAGGGCAACCCAAAGGGCATCAAGAGCGTGAAGGACCTTACGCGCGAAGGCCTGCGTGTGGTCATTGGCAAGCCGGTGACTGTGTGCCTGGGAGACATCGCCCAGGCAGTACTGGAGGAAGAAGGGGTGTGGCAGGACCTCCAGCCTCGCCTGGCCGACTACGGAACAAGCTGTGAGGCTGTGCTGCAGAGCTTGCTGATGGGGGAGGCCGACGTTGTCATCGGTTGGGACGTTTTCACCCGCCAGCACCCCGACAAGCTGGAGAGCATACCACTGAAGGCCAAGTCGGCGCGGCCTCGCAACATCCCTGGAGCCGTGATCAAGTGGTCCAAACAGCCTGACGCTGCCAGGGAGTTCATTGACTTCCTGGCCTCTGAAGAAGCCAAGAGCGTATGGAAAGAGCACGGCTACACGACCGAGGCCCCGCCAGCCAAGCCGTGACGGACAACTGGGGGTCGAGAGCTAAGTGAGCCATGCAGTGAGCCACGACGGAAAGCACAACAGAGCTGCCATAGTGCTGATCATCTTGACAGCGCTCTTTCTCATGGTGGCTGTTGGCCCCCTGCTCGGCCTGTTTGTCTATGCTCCGCCGCACACCCTGCTGGCGGCGCTGGCCGTCGAGGAGGCCCGTGAGGCTCTTTGGTTGACGCTTCGGGGGAGCCTGCTGGCGGTGGGCTTGGCTCTCGTGTTTGGCTTGCCCACCGCGGTCTGCCTCGCGCGCGTCAATTTTCGGGGCAAGATGCTGATCAATGCCCTGGTGGAGTTGCCCATCGCCCTGCCCCCGCTGGTGATGGGGGTGGCACTGATCCTGATCTGGGGCCGCAAGGGCCTGTTGGGTCACTACCTGGCAGAGGCCGGGTACCCCTTGTCATACACGTGGGTAGCCGTTGTCATCGCGCAGTTCGTGGTGGCAGCGCCTTACTTCGTGCGTATCGCCAAGACCGCTATCGAGCAGGTCCCCGTCTCCCTGGAAGAGGCCTCCATGACCCTGGGCCGGAGCCTTCCCGCGACCTTCGGCCTGGTTACGCTGCCGTTGGCCGGACGAGGGATCCTGACGGCGGTGGTAACCTGCTGGGCTCGGGCAATGAGCGAGTTCGGGGCGACCGTCATCTTTGCCGGCGCCTTCCCGGGGCGCACCCAGACCGCGCCGACGGCGATTTTCACCCTCATGCAGCACGAGATCGAGGCAGCCGTGGCTCTCGCCCTGGTGATGCTGGTCTTCTCGGGGTTGGCCTTCGTGCTGGCGCAGGTTGGTGTGGGGCGTCTGGGCCTGGCGGGTGGTGTGGCATGATCTCGGTTTCACTCAGCAAACAGCTCAGAGACTTCCCTCTGCAGGTGGAGTTCGAACTGGCCAGTGGCCAGTGCCTGGCCCTCGTCGGCCCCACCGGCTGCGGCAAGACAACCACTCTCCGCCTGCTGGCGGGGCTGCTGCAGCCCGATGCGGGGCGCATCGTCATGGATGGCGAGACTCTGGTGGACACGGCGGCCGGGCTTTCCGTCCCCGCGCAGAAACGTCGCGTGGGAGTGATGTTCCAGGATTACGCCCTCTTCCCACACCTGACGGTACTGGGCAACGTGATGTACGGTGCTCAGGCCCGGGGCGCTTCGCGCCGCGAGGCCGAAGCGCGGGCACGTCAGACCCTCCACCGGGCACGGCTGGACGGCCTAGAGTCACTCTACCCCCGTCAGCTATCGGGAGGGCAACAGCAGCGCGTGGCGCTCGCTCGGGCCCTGGCCAGTGGCGCCCGAGTCCTGCTCATGGACGAGCCGATGTCCGCTCTTGACCCGGTGACGCGACGTCAGGTGCGCGGCGAGGTGCTTGAGGTCATCCATGACCTTAATCTCCAGACCGTGGTTGTTACCCACGATGTGGCCGACGCGCTTACACTCGGCGACCGGATCGGGGTGATGCATGAGGGGCGGATCGTGCAGTTGGGTACCCGGCACGAGCTGCTGGCTCAGCCGCGCACGCCCTTCGTTGCCGAGTTCCTGGGCGTGAACCTGCTTCAGGGCGAAGCCAGTCCCGGCCCCGATGGCCTGTCACTGGTGCGCTGCGGCTCCCATCATTTCTATACCGTCGAGCAGGAGACTGGCGCGGTGCAGGTCACCTGCCATCCCTGGGACGTTACGTTATCTCTACAACAACCTGACGACTCTTCGCTGAACACGCTGTTCGGGCGGATCACCTCCATCGCCCATCTCGGCGGGCGCACGCGGGTGACGGTGGAAAATGGCGTGGCCATGGTCGCCGAGGTGACCCACGCCTCGGAAGAGCGTCTGGGGCTCAAGATCGGGGCCAACGTCTACGCCTCCTTCAAGGCGTCTGCGCTCAGGGTCTACAAGTGAACGGAGGTCATGCGGTGCCGCTGACTGACTGGGAACTCGAGAAGTACAAGCGCCAGATCATGATCCCCGGCTTTGGAGTGGAAGCCCAGGAGAAGCTGCGGGCCTCCAGCGCCCTCGTGACCCGTCTGGGTGGCCTGGGGGGGCCAACCGCGTTGTGGCTGGCCGCCGCCGGCATCGGCAAACTGGTTATCGCCCACGGCGGCAAGCTGACGCCATCTAACCTCAACCGCCAGATTCTGATGCGCGGCGACGGCGTGGGTCAGCCGCGCGCCCCTCAGGCGGAGGAGACCCTCCGACGCTTCAACCCTGAACTGGAGATCATTGCTTACGCGGCTGACGCCAGCGAGGAGAATGCCGCCGAGTGGGTCAGCCAGGTGGACATCGTCTGTGACACGACCCCGGACTTCCGCGAGCGTCTGGTGCTGAACCGTGAGTGTTGGCGGCAGGGCAAGCCGCTGATTGACAGCGGTATGAACGGTATGGAAGCCCAACTCACGGCCATCGTGCCGCCCGACACGCCCTGCCTGCAGTGTCTGGTGCCGGAGGTGCCAGAGTGGTGGGATCCCCTGGGGTTTGGCGTACTGGGCGCCGTACCGGGGGCTCTGGGCGCGCTGACAGCTCTTGAAGCCATCAAGGTCCTGACCGGCTACGGCGAGCCGCTCACCGGCAAGCTGCTGATCTTCGACGCCGAGGACATGAGCTTCAGCAAGTACACCCTCCACCGCCGCCCAGACTGCCCGGTCTGCGGGACGGGCTAGCCCGCTGCGGTTCCGTTTGTGGGGTTCCTGTTGGCGCGATTATCCTATTAACTCGATGTATACTGGAGGGAAAGTATGCCGGTCACTGTCAAGCTCCCCACTCCCCTGCGCCGTCACGCCGACGGCGCCAAGTCCGCCGAGGTCCAGGCCGACACGGTCGGCGCCGCCCTGGAGGCCCTGGTGAGTGCCCACCCGGCGATTGCCGACGCTCTCTTCGCGGCACCCGGCGAGCTGAAGCCCTTTGTCCGCGTGTTCGTGGGCGAGCGGGATATCGCCGACGCCCAGGGCCTGGCGACGCCTCTTGCGGCGGACGATGTCATTTCCATTGTCCCCCCCGTTGCGGGGGCCTGAAGGAGCCCATTATGCTCACTGAACACCAACTGGCGCGGTATGAGCGCCAGATACTCTTTCGCCCTCTGGGAGCCCCTGGACAGGCGCGGCTGCTGGACAGCCGGGTGGTAGTCTGCGGCTGTGGGGCCATTGGCGCGGCGACGGCCGAGATGCTTGCTCGCGCCGGTGTCGGCTACATCCGTCTCGTGGACTTTGACTGCCTTGAGCTGTCGAATCTGCAGCGCCAGACCCTCTACGAGGAGGGTGACCTTCAGACCCGGCCCAAGTGTGAGATCGCCGCTGAGCGCCTGAGCCGCATCAACTCCGAGATCGTCATCGAGCCGGTAATCGCCAAGATCGGAGCCGACAACGCTGCCCAGCTCGTGGAGGGTGTGGACGTCATAGTAGACGGCGTGGACAACTTCGCGGCCAAGTTCGCCATGAATCAGGCGGCCATCACCCTGGGCATCCCGATGGTCTATGCGGCCTTGTCGGGCTCCTATGGCCTGACCATGGCCGTGCGGCCTGGCGAGACGGCGTGTCTTTGCTGCCTCTACTGCGCCGAACCGGACAAGGCTTCGTCCGAGACCGCGGCCACCGCCGGGGTCATCGGTCCCAGCGTCAACACCGTGGCCTCGCTGCAGATGTCACAGGTACTCCAACTGCTGACGGGTCAGCCGGAATGCCTGCCGCAGGGCCTGCTGCAAGTGGAGGTCTGGGACTACGAGCTGCGGACCATCAGAGTACCGAGGCGTGCCGACTGCGCGGTCTGTGGGGCCTGACCCCCTGCAAACCGCGCTATGCTGCTCCTGGTGCTTCTCCGCTGATCCCGGCAGGTCTCCAACTGCCATTAGCGAACATGCAGCCACCTTTCCGCAGATGGCTACCGGCATGGAGCGTATCTTCCCGACCGATGTGCTGAGCAAGCGCGAGCGGCTGGAGCGGACCCTTGCCCACCAGCCGGTGGACCGTGTGTGCCTGCACGAGCAGCTCAGCTACAACCCCCGCGTCATTGCCGACTGGACCCACAAGCCTGTGTCGGGGTTCAACTACGGCCTGGAAGAGATAGGCCTGGCCATCCAGCGGTCTCTGGACACCTGCTTTCCACCCACAGCGCCCTGCGGGACGGCACGGGTCACCAGCCCCGACGGCTTCGTCTATCAGCACGACAACTGGACCACCTGGCGGGTAGGTCGCCCCTTTGACGATGTGGCCGGTGCCCGCCGCTGGTTACTGACCTGGATGGACCGCCTGCGGAACGAAGACTTCGACCCCAATGGGGCCCGGCGGCGGTATCGCGAGGACGTCCAGGCGACGCAGGCCCTTATCGGCGAGACGGTGCTGATCAACTTCAGCCAGGTCAGTTTCTGCGCCGTCTTCGACGCGATGGGGCTGGAGCTGTACACCTATTTCAGCGCGGACTATCCCGAGACGCTCGATGATTTCATGCACGTCTCCTGCGCCCACGAGCTGCGTCGTGTGCGGGCTGTGGGGGACCGGGCGTTGTCGCCGGTCATCCTGATCCCGGAGGATTTCGCCACCAAGCAAGGTCCCATCTTCCCGCCGGCCTTCCTGCACCGCTACCTGTACCCCTTTGTGAGAGAACTGACGAGGGCCTGGCACGAGCATGGCATCGCGGTTATCTACCACAGTGATGGCAACTACCGCAAGGCCATTCCCGACCTGATGGCGTGCGGGGTGGACGGCTTCTACTGCCTGGAGCCGGGGGTGGGGATGGACATTGTGGACCTGAAACGCACCTGGCCTGCGATGGTCTGGGCGGGAGGCGTGGACGGCGTGGACCTGATGGAGCGCGGCACGCCCGAACAGGTGCGAGCGGAGGTGCGCCGCCATATTCAGGAGACGGACGCCCTGCGGACCGGCGGCATGATGGTCGCCTCCTCGAGTGAGATCAACCCCCCGATCCCGCCCGAGAACTACCGGGCTATGGTGGAGGCGGTGGGAGAGCTGCGGAACCCCGGGTTCAGCCAGGGCGAGACCTGATAGCCGGCGCGTCAGATTGAGTAGTCGTTGCGCACGGCGGGATCGTCCGATGGGTACTCGACGAACTCCCACATGATCTCGTCCTCGTCGGTCACGTAAGGGCGTCTGCGGGCGGGCAACTCGTTCATGTATGCGACCTTCAGCCCCGCCGCCTCGTATGCGTCGCGGAGGGCCTCGACGTTGCCCACGATGAAGCCGACGTGGTTGATGCCGGTGGTCCGGGAGCCGTCGCGAGCGTGGGGCTCCATGGCGCTGGTCTCGTTGATGGACACATAGCTGTCGTCAGTCCCCAGGTGGATCCAGGCGGTCTTCATGTCATCCCACTGCCCCTTGTCGCCGCCGCGGACAACCAACTCAGGGAAGGCCACACGCAGGAACACGACGGTGCGGTCAATGCTCACCACACTGATGTTAACATGGTCGAAAGTCAGAGCCATAGTGTCTCGCTCCCGCCTCAAATGAAACGTCGCTACGATATAGACGCCTGGTCGGGTACCTGCAGTTCATGGCGGCAGGGCCTGGGCAGGAACGCCCCCTCGCGGTGGCGAAATGGCGCTGACGTCATACCCGCTCCTGGAGGCACACCATGCAGGTTCTGGGCATAGACATAGGCGGTTCCGGTATCAAGGGGGCTCCAGTGGACACCAACGAGGGGCAGTTGGTGACGACCCGGCACCGCATTCCGACCCCTGACCCCTCGCTGCCCGACGCAGTTGGCGACGTGCTGGCGCAGATTGCGCGCCATTTCGATTGGACCGGCCCGGTGGGCGTGACTTTTCCGGCGGTCATCAAGGCCGGAACGGCTTGCACGGCGGCCAATGTGGACAAGTCCTGGATCGGCACCAATGTGGCGGAGCTTACCCGCGCCAAGACCGGCTGCCCGGCGCTGGTGCTCAACGATGCTGATGCCGCGGGGATTGCCGAGATGGAGTTTGGGGCCGGGAAGGGACATGATGGCGTGGTCATCATGCTGACCTTCGGCACCGGCATCGGCACGGCCATCTTCGTCAACCGCCAGTTGCTGCCGAACACCGAACTGGGGCACATGGAGATCCGGGGCAAGGAAGGGGAGCAGCGGGCATCCGACGGCACCCGCAAGCGCAAGGGCCTGACATGGGCGGGATGGGCCAAGCGTGTGAATGAGTACATCCAGCGCATGGATGCGCTGTTCTGGCCGGATCTCTTCATCATCGGCGGCGGGGTCGCCAACAAGGCGGAGCAGTTCCTGCCACTGCTGAGCACGCGGGCGGAAATCCGGATAGCGGAGCTCCGCAACGAGGCGGGGATCATCGGCGCCGCTTTGGCGGCCCGCCAACTGGCTGCGGGCGCGCTGCCCGATGACTGCCGGTACATCCGTGTCTAGCATGGGCCAGCGGCTCTGCCGCCGTACCCACCGGCTCGCGACGGGGGCCGGGCCTCAATATACGTAAATCATGTTGCCGGTGGAGCCCATGATGGCGTCAATGACCAGCCATAGCGAAGAGCCGATGAACTGGCCCAGGATGACGCCCATAAAGAACTGGACCCCGACCGAGTAGGCGCGGTAGCCCCCATACCGCATCACGACCACCTTGACCAGCCAACCCCAGAAGCCCGAGAACCACAGGTCTTGCACGGGCTGAGTCGGCGCGATGGCGAAGCCCAGTGGATGCAGTGGCCACCAGGCGCACTGGTAGTGCATGACGGTAAGACCGTACATCAGCACTGCGCCGACCAGCAGCCACAGCCATCGGCCCGGACTGGGCGTCACCGGATCGGCGAGCTGCATGGCCGCGTAGCTGAAAGCCGAACGCGGGCAGCCGCTGAAGAGCCAACCGCCGAGATTGACACCTCCCCGGGTGTAGGCCAAGAAGAGAATGTAAACGGTGTTAACCACTCCCGCCAGCACGATGGCGGCTACGGCCAGGGGCAGCAACCGTCGGCCCATGGACCGCAACTCCCCCCAGAGCTTGAGCGCGTGGGCAAAGAAGGTCATCATGATGACCCGGATGTCGGCGGACCAGACGAAGCTGTAGCCGAGCGTGACCGTGCCGGCTGGGCCGATGAAGCGCGTGCCCAGCGCATGGGCCACGAAGGACTGAGGGATCAGAGCGGCACGGGAGACCGGCACGCCGCCCTGGACCGTGGCTCGCGTCAAGGCCAGAAACGTGACAAAGGCACCCACAAGGAACACGACCCCGGCCAGGGGACGAAGCCCCGCTGCCCAAAGCCAAAGCAGCATCCCGCCCACTCCCCCCAGCAGGCAGAGCATGACAGTGCTTGCCGGTGCGGGCTCTCCGTCGTACTCCCCCGATCCGACAGCGGCGACCCAGGCTCGTGAGACCTCACGTCGGGCGTTGAGCAACCCCATCGCAACCATGAGCAGCATGCCGCCCATCGCCTGGTTCGAGAGGGCCGGGTTGCCGGCACAGTAGATTTCGGCGGCACCGGCCCCGATGCCCCACAAACGCCACAACGGCGTCTGAATGCTGGTCACAATGGCGAAGAACCACAGACTGAAGGCCAGATCGGTGTTGATCAGGTAGTTGAAGGCAATGACCGAGGGGTTGAGCCACAGGTAGAAGATGATCTGCTCGCGCTGCACGGGAATGGTCAGCGAGTTGCGCAACTGGATGAACGGCACCGATGGTATGTAGTGGTGCAGCGCGATGATGCTGGTGGGCACCAGGGCCAGCAGGAAGCCTAGCCACATGAGCTTGCTGCGCAGCAGATCTGGCAGCAGGTGTGGGCCATCTACCCCCTCCACCATCTCCAGGGGTAGACGCATCAGGGGGTAGACCAGGCGCTCCTGCTCGATCCACTGGCGACGCAGGAGCAGTACGAGGCCGATGGTCGCGCCGTAGAAGGCGACCAGGAAGAGTGCCCATCCGCCCAAAGGCGCCAGCCAGGCACCCCAGGGGATGGCCTGGCCGGGGGGCAGGCCCTCGTAGAAGTACTTGCAGACCAGCGGGTCCTTCGGCGCGACCCAGTCGGGCACATGGGGCAGGATGGTCTCCAGCCAGTGATTCTCGGGTGTGGCATAGTAAGTGGCCCCGGCCATGATGGGCAAGAGTTGCCCCACCATGCCCCAGTTGGGCACCGCCGAGGCGATGAGCACGAGCACAAAGATGACCAGCAGCTCTCCCCGGCGCAGCGCCAGACGGTGAATGATGGCTTTGATCAGGGGGTTCAGCAGTCCAACCAGGAGGAAGAAGACGAGAATATTGCCGAAGGGCAGGGCGGTGTTGGCCGGGCGCGTGCCACGGATGACGAACTCGGCGTACGGGAACGCCCAGCCAACGAAGGCACTGGCCAGCAGCCCCAACAGGACCGCCCGCGGTGTTACCGCGGACGGCGACGCGCAGACCACGTAGGCGGTCTCGACTGGCGGGCGCGAGGCGGCCATGTCCCCCTATTCCGCCACAGCTCTGATGAACCCTTCGCTGGCTAGCGGCTAGGTGCGTCCCCGCTCCACCATCGAACGGAAGCGTGGCTCGCTGCTGATACGGTTACGTTCGGCCAGGAAATACTCGTAAGTCGCCCGCAGTCCGTCCTCCAGACTGGTATCCGGAGACACACCGAGTATCTCCCGCATCCTCGTGATGTCAGGGACCCGACGCTGGATGTCCTCGTAGCTACTGCCGTAGACCGACTCCTGGGGCACGTAGACGATTTCTGTGTCCGTGCCGGAGACTCTCACCATGGTCTCTGCCAGTTCGCGGATGGTGGTCTCGCGGTCGGTACCGATGTTAAAGACACCCCCTACCGCCTCGTCCAGCAAGCCCGCCGCCATGGTGGCCCGGATGACATCGTCAATATAGGTGAAACAGCGGGTCTGGGAGCCGTCGCCGACCACTGTTACCGGCTTGCCGGCCAGGATCTGACCGAGGAAGATGGTAATGACTCGCCCCCGGTCGAGGGCATCCAACCGCGGCCCGTAAGCGTTGAAGTAGCGGGTGATGACTACCGGCAGCCCCATCCGACCAAAGGCATGGCAGAAGTGCTCGCCCACCGCCTTCGAGGTGGAGTAGCACCAGCGGTCAATGGCCGTGGAGCCCAGCACGCGATCGTCGTCCTCGCTCCACGGGATCTTCGGGTTGCGCCCGTAGACCTCGGAGGTGGAGCTGAAGACCACTTTCTTGTCATGCCGATATGCGGCCTTCAGGACCTCCTGGGTGCCGTTGACATTCACGTTCAGCACATTGTAGGGGTCCGCGACGTAGTGCTCCACGCCCACCACGGCGGCCAGATGGTAGATCAGGTCCGCTCGCGTTACCAAAGCGTCCACCATTGGAGCGTTCAGCACGCTGTCATGGACATAGCGAAAGCGCGGGTGGTCCATGAGATGCTCAATCTTGCGGCGCGAACCCATATCCAGGCAGGTAACCTGGTCACCTCGGTTGAGAAAGGCTTCGCAAAGGTGGGAGCCAATGAACCCGGCCCCCCCCGTGATCAGTACATGCACGGCAGTATCTCCTTATGCAGGGTCTGTTCCCGTCTCATGGTCAGCAGCCAGGTTCTGGCCGACTGCCAGTCGGCGGAGACGCGCAAACTCGATGCCGGAGAGCTCCGGCTGCAGCGGCGGCTGGACCTGCAGCAAGAGCAGGCAATCCTGCCCGGTCATGGCTACGGGCCCCTCGGGGGTGAGAGCAACAATCGTGCCGGGGGCGGTCTCTGCCGATGGTGATGGCGCAGGCACAGGGCACGCCCACCAGACGAACAGGTCGCCATCCGGGCTGCCGACGAAGGCTCCCGGGTACGGATGCGTGACAGCGCGGACCAGGTTGTAGATGCGGAGAGCCGGCCAGGTCCACTCGAACCGACCGTCAGCAGGGCGACGCCCACCGTAGTAGCTGCCCTGCGACAGGTCCATCGGCACTCGCGGCGCGGTGCCTGCCGCCAGCAGCGGCAAGGTCTCAGCAAACAGGGCCTCCGCGGTGGCCGTCATCTTGGCGTAGAGAGTCCGCGCCGTGTCCTCGAAGGCGATGGGCACACGCCGCTGGGCGACGATGTCACCGGCATCGGGCTTCTCGACCATGTAGTGCAGAGTAACCCCGGTCTCGGTCTCGCCGTTGACCAGCACCCAGTTGACCGGGCAACGCCCGCGGTACTTCGGCAGATAGGACCCGTGCAGGTTCAGGCAGCCCAGCGGCGGGATGTCCAACAGGGGCGCCTTGAGCATATAGCGGTAGTAGAAGCTGAAGCCGATGTCCGGCTGCAGCCCGCGGATGAGCTCGAGGTACTCTGGCGTGTTCGGGTCAGGCGGTGTAAGGGTCAGCAAGCCCAGTTCGCGGGCCAACGTGGGAACGGACCGAAACCAGATCTCCTCCCCTGGGTCATCTTCATGGGTGAAGACAGCCACTACCTCATGGCCCTGGCGCACGAGTTCGCGCAGGCAGACATAGCCGATGTCGTGGTAAGCGAAGACGACGGCCCGCACTCAGTCCTCCCCCTCCGCAGGCACGCCAGGGGGTGGCCTGCGGCCGCCGTTGCGGTAGACCCGGCGTACCAGGTACCGCGGGCGACCCCGGATCTCATCATACATGCGGGCGATATACTCACCCACCAGCCCCAGAGCGAGGATCTGCACTCCGATGAAGAAGAAGAGGATAGCAAACAGAGTGAAGACGCCCTCCACTTCCGGGCCGTGCACGATGCGCCGCACGATGAGGAAAACGGAGAAGACCAGGCCCAGCAGGGCCGTGACGAGGCCCACACAACTGACGAGCTCCAACGGGATAGACGTGAAGCCCATCATCAGGTCAAAGTTCAGGCGCAGGAGTCTGCCCAGGTCGTATTTTGATTGGCCCGCGGCCCGCGGGGCGTGACTGACCTCGATCTCCGTACTGCTGCCGGCCACCGCCATCGCCAGCGCGGGAATGAAGGTATGGCGCTCCGGGCAGGCCAGCATCGCCTGCACGGTCTCCCGCGAATAGCCGCGCAACATGCAGCCATAGTCGTGCAGGTCGTGACCCGTTGCACGGGAGACCAGCTTATTCACCACCCTTGAGGCCAGGCGGCGCGGCAACGGGTCGTTGCGGTCTCGGCGCACGGTCCCGACCACGGCATAGCCGGCCTCAAGCTGCTCCAGTACCCGGGGGATCTCCTCCGGCGGGTTCTGGAGGTCGGCATCCAGGGTCACGACGTACTGGCCGCGGCACTGACTGAAGCCGGCCAAAATGGCGTTGTGTTGGCCGGCGTTGCGAGCCAGCTCGACCAGCACGATGGACATGGATCGAGGCTCGAAAGCGCGTACCTGTTCCACTGTCCGGTCGCGGCTACCGTCGTCCACCAGAACCAGTTCCACCGGCCCCTGGATGGTGGCCAGGGTCTCGTCGAGGCGCCGCAGGAGCTCCGGGACGTTCTCTTCCTCGTTGTACAGAGGAATAACCACGGAGAGACGAATGGCGTCGTCAGCCACCGGTTCCTCCCAGGGCCGCTGCAGGCGCGGCTGAGCGATCGAGCCCTCGCCCCGGGGCGAGTTCACGTTGAAGAACGGCGAGGCCCGCCTGGTTGACCAGCAGGGCACGGTCCACGTTGCGGTGCAGGACCGTGAGCCCGAACCTTTCGGCGATCCTGTTGTCGGGGTCAGAGCGAACAACCAAAGCCAAGGGGCCACGAGCCGACAGCCGAGCAATCGATTCCTCGCCCTGCACAAACCACTGCGATGCGTCCGGTTGCGTCAACCCCAGCGACAACTCATTGACCTCGTCGATCAGAACGATGCGACGGTGGGTGACGAAGTTCAGGCTCTGGTTGTAACAGCGGTACTGAGCGATGGTCCACGCGGTGTCCGCGGGCAGCTTCGCCAGCGCTCCGGGGATTAGCCCGGACAGGTCACGCTGCGACGCGATCTGACGATAGGCGGGGACGAGCGCGGCAAGAGCTAACACCCCCCCCACCATCAGCAGGCCCAGCCGACGATCCGGGTTGCCCGGCAGTACCACCAACATGAAAATGGCCGCGGCCATCGTCAGTCCCAGGGTCAGCACCGCCAGTGGCCAGCGGATGTCGTCCAGCGGCAGTTGCTGTTGGCGTCCAGCGATCACAATGGCGCCCACGGCCAGGAGCAGCAGGAAGACACCAGCCGCAACCAGAGCCCTCCCCAGACCCTTGGGCATCAGCCCGGTCCCAACACGGCTGGCCAGCCAGGCGCTGGCCGTCACCGCCAGCGGCCACCAGGCCGGCAGGACGTACTGCGCCAGCTTGCAGGTTGAGGCAGAGAAAAAACACAGCACGACCAGTGTCCAGGCCAGCAGGTAGTGTGCAACGCGTCGAAAGTCCGGTGGCAGACCACGCCATCGGCACCCGAGCCATCCGGCCATGCCTGGCCAGAGAAATGACCATGGCAGGAACCCACCCACAGCCACCCCCACGTAGTAGTACAGGGGCTTGGCATGCTCAACCCTGCCGTCACTCCCCAGGAAGCGCTGCACGTGCTGCACCCAGAAGAAGTAGTGGAGGAACCCGGGGTGCTCCCGCGCCATGGCCACGAACCAGGGGGCGGCGACAATCACGCCAACCGCAAGTGGCGTCAACGTCGCGGGCAGAAGCTGTCGCCAACGGCGCTGCACCAGCAGGTAGACGCCAGCGATACCGGTCACCAGAACGAGGGCCACCGGCCCCTTCGCCAGCGTCGCCAGCCCCAGAAACAGGCCGGAGACCACCCATCGGAGCACACGTCCGCCGCCGGACCTGTGCTCCGCGGAAAACCATGCCGTGAGGCTTGCGGCCATCAGCACTGACACGAGCATGTCGATGATCGGGACGCGAGCCACCGCGAAGTACATCCAGGAGCTAGCCAGGATCGCTGGCGCCCACCGGGCAGCCCGAGAGCCGAAGGTGACCCGAGCCAGCCACCATGCCACAAGCAGGCCCAGTACCGCCACCGCGGCGGTCCCGATGCGCACCGCGAAGGGGGACTCGCCCAGGTAGTGCAAGGCAGCGGCGTTCAGCCAGTACAGCAGAGGCGGCTTCTCCCAGTAAGGCACGTAGTTCAGTGTCGGGCTGAGCAGGTCGCCGCGCTCCAGCATCTCGCGGGAGATCTCTCCGTAGCGCCCCTCGTCAGGGTCCAGCAACGGGTAGCCGGATAGCCCCCAGAGCAGAGCCACCGCGGCCACGGCGTTGGACAGATGCCAAGGCCGGATGGCCGCGCACCAGCCTACCCAGCCATACTCACATCGGGTCACATCAGGCGGTTGGTCAGGCATCAAGGTTTCCCCTGAGCTCATCGGGGGTAGGAACGGCCTGGAGTCAGCGTGGCACCGTGTCTGCGACCGTTTGGACCTGCGGGGCGGACGAAAGTTCCGGCCGCCACAGTTCGTAGGTCCAGGTGTACTGCTCCGGGTACATCCGCACTTGAGCTTCCACGACGGCCATGGTGCGTGCCGTATTGGTCAGCAAATCCGCTTCGCGGTCGCCAGTCTCCTGCATCTCCAGCGGCGGATGGACCCGGATGCGGAAGGTCCCATCGGGCTGTCGCACGGTGAATATGGGCAGCACGGGTGCTCCGGTACGGAGGGCGGCCAGCGCCGGCGTCTGCCAGACATGCGTGTCCTGGCCGAAAAACGGCACCGTCACGCCCTGGCCCTTGGCATAACGGTCGGGAAGGATGGACACCACCATGTTCTGGTTGAGGGCACGGATTACGCCCCGGAAGCCCTGGTCCGCCACATCAATCATCCGGTAGCCCTCGCGCTCCCGAAGCTCCTTGAATTTGGTGGCGATGCGAGGGCTGCGTGGCATGCGCACTAGCGGCAGCACGGGGTAGCCCCCGGCCATAGCGCGCAGGCCGCCCAGCTCCCAGTTGCCGAGGTGGGCACCCAGGCTGATGACGCCTCGCTTCTGCGCCAGTGCCTCCTGCAGATGATGTTCACCCTCCATGGGGCAGAGGGCAAGCTGCTCCTCTATCGGCAACGTCGAGTACTTCATGGCCTCCAGGAACAGCGTGGCGAGGTTGACGAAAGCCCCCCGGGCAATCTCGCGGACGCGTTGCTCCGATACGGTGTTGCCGAATGCGCAACGGATGTTGGCCAGGGCGATGCGACGCCAGCGGAAGCCCACATGATACCCGTAGAGGCCTAGCCACCTGCCCAGGCCCTGGACAGCCGGCCAGTCCCGGCCAGCGGCGAACCGGTAGGCGAGGTCAATGACGGCGGGACCAACGACGGCACGCAGATGCCGGCGCAATTCCTTGATGGTGCGACTCACAGGGAGCAAACTCCAGGGCCAGCTGCGGGCGTAAGGAACTATGGAACGAAGCGATCTGGACAGTGGAACATCATACTTCACGGACGCCCGCATTGCAACCCGACTCGCGGTCTCAGGGCGAACGGCTGTGGGCAAGGTGAAGCCCCCAGCGGCGGCGAATGGGGCCCCTGTCGTACCGTCCACCGTCTCGCCCGACCCAACGCTTAACCGGGAATAGTGGCTCCGCCGATGACGCTACGCGCGCTCCTTATCGCCCTGGCACTGTCCCTGGTGGGGATCGTCTGGATCCACCAGGCCAGCCTGATGCAATCGCCCTGGAACCTCTATGCCTTTGTCTATCTGCTGAGTGTGCCACCGGTCCCGGCGGTCGCCTTCCTGTTCCTGCTGGCCGTCGGCGCGGCGTTGTGGCGACGGGTGCGACTGCGACCATTCACTTCGCGCGAACTGGCCCTGATCTACATCATCCTGGTCCTCGCCATCCCCCCCACCACCTTTGGCATCATCGAGATGATGCTGCCCTGGCCCAACGTGGCCGTCTACTTCGGCACACCGCAGAACGGGCTGATCGAGGTCGCCCAGCAGTATTTCCCCAAGTGGATGCTGCCGCAAAACGAAGAGATTGTCCGCACCATGTTCGAGGGGGCAGACGATGGTCGCGTTCCATGGCGCTCCTGGGTCATGCCGCTTCTAGGCTGGACGGCGCTAAGCGGCCTCATCTTCTTTGGCTCCATGTGTCTCGTGACGATGTTTCATCGGCAATGGTCGGACCATGAGCACCTGCGCTACCCACTGCTGCTCCTGCCCCTGAGCGTCACCGATGACCGTAGCAGCCACAGCGAGGTGCGGGGGGTTTTCCGTAACCCATTGACCTGGCTGGCCTTTGCGCTGGTGTTCATCCACCACAGCATGAACGTGGCACACCTGTACAACCCCGCCATCATGGCGCTGATGGACCGCTACCGCGTGGGACAGGTCTTCACGGAACGCCCGTGGACGGCCTTCAGCGGCCTGGTTTTCATGCACCGTCCGCAGATGATCGGCTTCTCCTACTTTGTGTCCGTGGATGTGCTGTTCTCGGGCTGGTTCTTCTTTCTGATCCAGTCCGCTATCCGCATGGTCGCCGACATCCTGGGCTATCAGGGCGCGCCCGGCTTCCCCTTTGACCCGCAGCAAGGCGCAGGGGCCTACACTATGGCCTTCTTCATCCTGATCTGGGTGGGGCGTGAGCACCTGGGCAAGGTGATCCGCGGGGCGCTGGGCCAACACGCGGACACGGACCGTGGAGACTTCATGTCGCCAGCGCTAATGCTCGGCGGCGCCCTGGCCTGCTTCGGGCTGTTGGTGTGGTGGTGTGGTCATATGGGCATGTCGCTGGTGCTAGCGGGGCTTTTCTTTTTCATGATCATCGCCTGGGCCGTGGTCTATGCTCGCATCCGCGCCGAGGCCGGGGTGGCCAGCATGTGGGCCTTCCCCTTCATCCAGCACGTCGAGACCCTTCTGGCCGCCTTCGGAACCCGCGGGCTCATCCGCGGTTCAGACGCGACCAACCTTGTCATGCTCAACATGTTCGGCTGGCTAAGCCACGGCTACTTCCCCTCGCTGACCGGTACCGTCGCCGAGAACAACAAGCTGGCTCAGGAGACCGACCTGCCGCGGCGCGTCGTGCCCTGGGTCATGGTCCTGGCCTTCCTGGTCGGCATGGGCGGGGGGTATGCGGCCACGCTCACCTCTTACTACCGCGAGGGCGCCAACGTCCTGCACGGCGGCGGCGCCGGCGGCGCTTACACCTTCAGCAGCGCTCTGGGCCGCTGGAACGGTGTGGCGGCCGCCATCCGCGCCCCCGGTGGCCCGAACCTGGCGCAGATGGGTGGGGTCATCGCTGGCGGGGTGGTGGCCTTGCTCATCACCCTGGCCCGGCGCGTCTGGTTGCGCTTCCCCCTTCACCCTCTGGGGTATGCGATGGCCCTGAACTATGGCTACTGCCTGTGGGGACCTTTCCTGGTCACCTGGCTGCTGAAGCTCGTCATTGACCGCCTGGGGGGATCGCAGCTCTACCACCGCCTGATGCCCTTCTTCCTGGGGCTGGCCATCGGCGATCTGGTCGCCGGCGGCCTCATGTGGATACTTCTGGCGGCCTTCGGCTCGGAGATCACCAAGGGATACGTTGTCCAGTTCGGTTAGTGGCACACACGAAGGGTCTCTGCTGCCCTCCGAGCAAGGCGCCCCCCGACGAATAGCAGGTCTGTGGCGCACTCTGGCGACCTGGCGCTGGCTGCCGGGAGATCTGAGCCATCGCAACGGTGGCGGACGAAGACGCCAGCGTGGCGGCAGCATCGGGGCCCGGAAAACGCGGGTGCGTTGGCGGGTGCGGACCTGCAGGCCACATCACGGGACGCAGAGGTGGGGTCGGCGAAGGCCTGGTGGTAGCCGGCAAGGCCCCCCGGAGGTACTTGAAATATTCCAGGAAAATTCATATTATGGGAAGGAGTTCGGGCAAGAACGCGCGAACGTAAGGTTGCCAGTAAGCTCTGGAGCCGTATCACGGGGACGAGTCGCTCCCCAATGCCAAAGGAGGTCTGTCTTATGAGACGTGGTTTTACGTTGATTGAGCTATTGGTCGTTATCGCCATCATTGCCATCCTCGCAGCTATACTCTTCCCCGTTTTCGCCAAAGCACGCGAGAAGGCAAGGCAGACGAGCTGTCTGAGCAATGCCAAGCAGCTTGCCCTGGGTCTCTACATGTATGTGCAGGACTATGACGAGGTGTTGCCGTACTGCTTCAGTTCGGATGGCTATCCGGGGTACACTTGGTATCGGTATTGGTACGAACAGGCTGAGCCGTACATCAAGAACACACAGATCTTTTCCTGCCCGAGTTCCGGAGTGCAGTACAACTACCCGTCGCGTCGCACAGCGGACTACGGCTGGAACCAGCGCCACATGCCGTACCGCTACCCCTACAACGCACTCTCCCTGGGCTCCATGCAGAGCCCAGCTCAGGTGCTGATCTTCTGCGACTCCCAGCCTTCCGGGCCACCAGTCACCTGGGACAACCGTATGTACCTGTACTGCGCCATCTGTTACGCCGCGCCCAACTACGCATACCTGCGCAACAGCGTCGCGCCGAGGCACAATGACGGGGCCAATGTCGGCTTCTGGGATGGACACGCCAAGTGGATGTCCCGAGCGGCCATCAACGCCAACACGCCCGACAATGAGGTCATGTGGTTCCACGTCAACAGGTAGACCTGGGACCCAAGTCTGCTGCCTGAGAACAGCCACAGGGCGCCGGTATCAGCCGGCGCCCCTCTTCTTTGAGCGCAGGTAGGGATGGGCTACGCCGCGGCGTAGACTTGCCGGCCTTAATTCACGAACTCCTGGCTCATGGTCTCGATCTTCTCCGGGTCGTGCTCCACGGCCTGTGGTGAGGTGTACCACCCGCCGATGGAGCCGCCGCTCCAGCAGCCGAAACGGTCTGTCAGCATGGCCACGTCCCTGTTCCCCTCATGGTGATTTGCGTTGCTTGGAGGGAAGCCGGCAGAGAGGGAGCTTGACGTAGCATCCGAACGACGCTATAGTGCGCGTCGGTTCAGAGCCGCCGATAGGGCGGACACTATCATCACTGGGACTGTGCCCCACGGGCAAAGCGGTCCCTAGAGCCAAGGGAGGCCTCTCTTGTGAGACGTGGTTTTACGTTGATTGAGCTATTGGTCGTTATCGCCATCATTGCCATCCTCGCAGCCATACTCTTCCCCGTCTTCGCCAAAGCACGCGAGAAGGCAAGGCAGACGAGCTGTCTGAGCAATGTCAAGCAGGTTACGATGGGCGCATTGATGTACGTCTAGGACTACGACGAGACGTTCTTCGGGCATATCTGCGGTCGCCGCGACACTCCCCCCGTCCCGCCATACATGTATACGGACTGGGTCCAGCAGGTGATGCCCTATGTGAAGAACGCCCAGATGTTCACCTGTCCTTCCAACTCGGGTTCTCCGTACGTTGACACCGTGCCCCCCAACCATGACTCCTACCATGGCTACGGCATGAACTACTGGATGACCTATTACTACTACTACCACGGCCTTGGGAGCATCCAGAAGCCGGCCGAGACCATCTGGTTCACCGACTGCAACTTCTACGTGGTCTACCCGACCTATTATCTTTACACGTACCCGACCAGCACCGCTTACGGACAGAGCGGGTATGCCCGGCTGCAGTTGCGCCACAATGACGGTGTCAACTGCGGGTTCATCGATGGCCACGCCAAGTGGCTCAACCGCCAGACGATCGAGGGTGATATTGGTCTGTACACCGCCTCGACTTACTGGTGGGGCCGTTAGCCGGGACCGCCACGCTCGACTGCACGCTGAGAGGGGCGCCGGCAACAGCCGGCGCCCCTGCTCTATCTACGGCTCGTTGAGGATGGTCTAGCACGCCGCGTAGACTTGCCCGCCGTACTCCACGAACTCCCGGCTCATGGCCTCGATCTTCTCCGGGTCATGCTCCACAGCCTGGGGTGAGGCGTACCACTGGGCGATGAAGCCGCCGTTGTAGCAGCCGAAGCGGTCTATGAGCTTCCGCGCATAGGCCCGAACCTCGTCCACCGTTCCCCTGACCATCGTCTGCTGGATGTCCACCGGACACCAGAAACAGATCTTCCCCCCAAACCGGTCAGCCAGCATGTCCACGCCCATGTTCTCCTGCTGGTCCATCTGGATGACGTCCAGCTCAGCCTCAATGAAGTGTGGCAGCAAGTCGGCGATGTGACCGCAGCTATGGAGGAAGGTCAGCATCCCGCGCTCGTGGGCGTGATGGTAGACGCGATGGTAGACAGGCTTCCAGAACTCGGCGAAGGTTGCGGGTGAGAGCATGGGACGGTCCTGCAGTCCCCAGTCGTCGCAGGAGATGATACCGTGGACGCCGCATTCTGCCAGGCGGTCAATGGCATCAATGGCGATGTCGGCCAGCCGAGTCAGCAGCGCCCGCAGGGGCCCCGGGTGCTCATAGGGGTCAGTCCAGCCAGCTTCATGGCCGCGGAGATACTCCAGGCGATGGATGAGGCTGAAGGGGATGCTGGCCAGGACGAACTTGTCCTCCGTGTTTGCCAGAACCGCCTGACGCACACCCTCGTAGCGGGCCGGGTTGCGGTAGTCTGGCCATCGCAGTGCGTTCATCCCGGCATACTCCTGCAGCGGGTGGCCCATGCACTGCCCCATGGTCTTGTCGCCGTGGAGCTTGCGCCAGATGCACCCGAACTCATCCTCCCATTCGGTCTCAGTCTGGATACTGGGCTGCCAGTTGGGCTCGGGTCCAGGCCCGACGCCGAGGAAGTCGGTACCCCATTCCCCAGGCAGGTTCACCGGCACACGGTCGGGGCCCTGGAACTTGACGGCGCGGATGACACGTTCGCGGGAAGTCATGGTCTTGATCTCTCCACCTAGTTCGAACAGATCAGTCGGGCACAGCCAGCACTTCTCCGTAGCTGTCGCTGCCACCATGACCGGCGATGGTAGCCACCAGTTCGTACTTGGCGCCTGGCTGGAACTGCTCGACGGTCAGCACATACGTGTTGGCGGAATCGCTGGCACCAGTGAAGCCGTCGTGGACGTCCTCAGCCACCGGTTGACCGTTGCACAGCAGGACATTGCGTTGCAGGCGCAGGGCATGGGCGCCGCGCGTGTATTGCCACAGGAAGCGGTATGTGCCGGGGCCGTCGACCACAGCGGTCACATCGAGAGTGAGATCAGCGAACTCCTCGCTGAGGCCCTCGGGCGACCAGTTCCCGGCCACCAGCACCGGCCCGGTGCCCAGACCGAGGGTCGCCCCGTGGCTCAGAGCCGTCGTCCCGCCCCGGTTGACGGAGTCGGCCAGCTCAGCCAGGGTGTCGGCCATCTGCCGAGTGCCGTCCATCTGGCGGGCGAGGGCCTCCACATCGCCTTTCCAGTGCCCACAGTGGTCCGCGGCGTACTGATACCTCGCGCGCAGCCACTCGTACTCGGGCAGCAGACCGTTCAGGGCCGTCGCGGCAGCACGCAGGCACGTCTCCGCGCCGGTGATGTCCTGCGCGGCGAGCTTTCCGCGAGCAGCAGCGTACTGCTCACTGGCGGCCTCAAAGGCCAGGCTCTTGCGCGCCAGTTGGCGCATGAGCCGCAGGCCCACCTCAGCGAAGTCCAGGGTGAGCTGGTTGCGGGTGGCGAGCCCGCGCAGCTTCTCCACGCGGCCCAGGGCGGCGTCCAGCGCGGCTTCCCATTCCGCTGCCGTCTCGGCCATCTGCGGGTAGCGCTGCATGTACTTGCGCCGGAACTCCGCCGGGGCCGCCCACACGGCCTGTCTCACGAACATCGAGTTCCAGAAGCCCAGCTTCCCGTTGGTGGGATAAGGCTCGTAGTAGACCTGGTCAATGAGTTCGGCCGTGTCACCTTCCGTGATACCGAACCAACTGGCCGCGAAACGACGGTCATAGTCGGCCTTGGGCGTCTGCCCCAGCGACCAGCCGCATTCGGCGGCGTAGATCATGCCATACCAGCTATTCTCATACACCCCGCCATACATGAGTTCCCAGGTGGTGCACAGCGCGCCCTGACAGCCTTCCTCCGCCCCGGCCTGATAGAACCCGCGGATGCCCCGGAAGGTCATGGGGTACTCGGGCCAGATGACCGAGTAGTCCACGACGGCCGGGCAGACGAAGACGTCCCTGAAGCCGGCTTCCTGGTACTGGGCGATCTCCGGATAGGCAGCCGGGCCGTGGTAGATCCACTCCGTCGGTATGCAGTCCCTGGTCATCTCCTTGGCCTTGAGGGTCAGGTAGGACAACTCCTCCGACGGGCCCTGGTGCGAGGGCCAGAAGAGCATCTCGCGCTCATACTTGCGGCACAGGTCGTAGAGCTTGTTCATGTGGACGGTGTAGAGTCCCTCGTAGCCCTGTTCCTGCACGACAGCCTTGCAGCGCGGACAGAGGCCAAAGGCCATCTCGAACTCGTCGCCACCGACATGCAGGTACTTGCTGTTGGGGAAGGCCTCAGCGAGCTCAGCGAAGGCGGCGTCCAAGAACTCCCAGGTCTTGGGCTCGCTGGTGCAGTAGACCCACGCGTTGCCGGCCTCGCGCAGGTCGGCCATCTCGGGATGCGACAACTGCGCGCCGGCGTGACCAAGAGACTCGTACTGCGGGATCAGCATGACGTGGTACTGGTCGGCATAGCGAGACAGCTCCAGTGCCTTCGCCTTGTCCAGGGTCCCGTCGCGCCCCAGGAAGGGGTACTTCTCGAAGCGGTAGTCGTCCTCCATGTAGATCATGATGGCGTTGAGCTTGTGGCGCGCGCTCTCGCGGATCATGCGCTCCATGTAGGCCATGTTAATGGTCTGGCCGCGGGCCAGGTCGTACTGGAAGCCGCGCAGCGGGTAGGAGGGCCAGTCACGGATGCTGATGCCCGGGGCGACAACCTTCCCGCCCTCGACGCGCAGGAGTTGGCAGAGCGTCTGCACGCCGTAGAACAGGCCGGCGGCGTCATCGCCGCAGACGACGGCGCCGCTGTTGCGGACCTCCAGGCTGTAGCCCTCTGCCCTGGCGGCGCCGCGCGCGGTGAAGCCTTTCTGACGGATGAGTTTCAGGAGCTCCTCGTCTCGCCCGGTGCGGCAGAGCCATACCCGTCCGGTCTGGGCAGCGCCGGTCCTGACGGTAACCGGTAGTCGAGCCCCGGTCTCGTGCAGGCTCTGGGCGGCCAGACGGTCAGCCGGATCGTCCGCTCCGAGCACAACCCGCTCCAGCGTGAGGGTGCCGGGCGCCGGCTGAGCCTCCTTCGGTGCTGGGAGCAGCGCGACGCCCCGCCGGGCCAGCTCCTCGTTGGCTGCCTTCTGCCGTCGCATCTCCGGGGTCAGGATGGCCGCGAAGGCGCCCATGCGCCGCCAACCGCTCTGGCGGTAGACCGTCCAGGTATCGCCGGTGACCAGTCCGGTGATGAAGAGGTCCAGGTAGCCGCGCTTGCAGTCCTCCGCCGTCAAGGCCGCTGTCAGGTCTACCGGCTGGAGGTTCGCCTGGTTCCAGGCGTCTCCGTCGGCGATGACGGGGCCCTCATGGACGACGGGGCCGTCCGCGCGGTCACGGCGGACGATGAGCTGGTAGGCCTGGCCCTGTCCAGTGTAGGCCACGACATTGCCCAGCGTCGCCCAATAGGCTTCAGGCAAGGTCGGAGGGGTCGCAAAGCGGAGTTGGACGGTCTCCCCGCTGGCGATACTGCCCAGATGCCCCTCTCCCTCGGGGGTGGGCGGAAGCGTCTCCAGGCCCTTGGCGTAGGGGCCATATTCGGTCCACGGCTCGCCCGCCAGGGCGGGAAGGGCGCTGAGCAGGATCAAGGTAGTCAGAATGGTGTGCCGCATGGCCTGGACCTCTGTGATGCGGGTGTCAGTGGCGGCCGTCCGTCCCGGAGGGACGGTCTCCTCCCAGCCGGGCATTTCAATGCCCGGCCCGGGTGCAATGACCGTCACCCACCGAGATGGCGACCGATGCCCCTACCGCAACCGGACCACCACGGTCCCCTGGGCCAGCAGCGACACCGGGAAGCTGGCCCTGGCCTCGCGCAGGCCCAGCGCTTGCGCGTCCGGAGTCACTGTCGCCTCCACCGCCGTCTCGGCCGGGTTGTGCAGGACCAGGTAGTGGCCGTAGCGCTCCACCCGAACACTGGCGGGCTCAACGCGGACATGGGTGAGGGGCTCCCAGCCCGCGGCGGCCAGGTCGCGGAACGACTGGGCGGTGCGGGCCATGACCTCCACCTTGTTGCCGTGGCCGGGATAGATACACCAGAGCTGGTTGCGAGCTACCTCCCAGTCGGGTCGAGGTTCGTAGGGCAGGTCGGTGCATGACTTGCGATAGGCGATGGCGCGAATGAACTCGGGGTCCATGAAGCGCGGAGCCTCGGCGCCAAAAACGTCCAGGTACGGGGCCACAAAGGTCAACCAGCCGGGAGTCATGTACCACGAGCAGTTGGCCATCAGCACCAGGCCGCGGCCATGCATCTGGCGAGCCAGGTCGCGCACCCATTCCACTGAGCCATACCACAGGGGCAGCACCGGTGCGTGATCTCCGGCGGCGAAGCTCAGGGCGAAGTCAGTGTAGCCGAAGTTCTCTCGCCGGTAGTCGGCGCCACCGAAGTGGCCGTAACCGCCAAGGGAGTCCAGGGCTATCCCGTCATAGCGCGCGCCAGCCTCGCGCATCTCGGCCAGGCCACTTTCCAGGTAGATATCGGCGTCAAAACGGCCCTTACCGCCGGGGATATCGGGGTCCAGGTTACAAGGGAAGATGACGCCCCACTTGCTCTCACCCATCCACGGCATCTGTCCGACCCCACCCCGCGGATCGCCGGAACTGGTGTAGCCGACAGACGCCAGCGCGGCTCGCGCGACGGTGACCACAGATTCCTTGAGCGAGTGCTCCCTGATCCATTTCCCTGGCACGTAGGAACTGGCGTAGGCCAGTTTGGCGTACTTCTCCAGTTCCGCCTCGTCGCTGGCCGCCAGCTTCTTCAGGCGCTCAATGCACTCGGCCATGGTCGGCTCGCGGTCGAGGTCGCCCATCGTCTGCTGGAAGAACTCGGCCTCGATGTACAGCAGGCTGATGACCTTGTGGGCGTTGTCCCACTTCACCGCCTCCGGCCCGGCCGGGCCCCAGTGGAAGCCGAAGCCCGCGTCAAGGGCCCCTTCCATGTCCTGCATCTTGCCCCACACAAACCAGCCGCCCTGACGGCGGGCCGGAATGCGCTGGGTGAAGAAGCCAGGGAAGAAGTCATAGTAGCGTTGCAGGGCCGAGCGCATGCCCCAGGTGGGATCATGGCGATAGACCAGGATTCGGAAGGGGGCTTCGGACAGGGAGCGGCCGTGGACTGTCTTGACCGCCACCAGGCCGAAATCCAGTGCGAGGTACATAAGCCCCATACCGGGGTTGTAGCCGATGCGGTGCACGACCGGCTCGTCCATGCGCACGGCCAGCGTCAAGCCTGCCTGTTCGGGCAGCGACAGGGCGCCCAGGGGATACTTGGAGTGCAGGCCGTTGAGGCCGTACTCCATGCCCCCTTCGAGGTAGTGCAGCTCTCCCATCTCGTCGGCCTCGGTGCGGCAGGTGGCGGGGTTGTCCCACCACTGCCACAGCGCCCGGCGCAACGGCACGGCCAGATAGACGGTCACCGCCCGGTCACGGCCGGTGCGGTCCATAACCTTGCCAGCAATCTCCAGGTAAGGCCCCAGCGAACGGTAGGTTGCCTCCAGGCCCAGACCGGTGGGCAGTTCGGCTCTCTGCACCAGGGCTGCGCCACGCCGGGTGACGGTCCCGCCTGCCGGCTGTGGGGGGCCGCCCTCGGCCACATCCCGCAGCAGCAGGCCACTGGCGTGACGGCCCTGGCCGCCGACGCGCCGACCGTCCACTTGTACGGCCGTGATGGCACCGTGCGCACCCAGCTCAAGCTGGAGCCCATCGGCTGTGGCGACGCGCCCCGCCGGGCTGTCGGGCTGGGTCAGCAGCGTCTCCTGACCATAGACCTCGGTATCGAAGAACGTGCCCTTCTCGCCCATGCCCTCCACGCTGAGTTCGGCGATTTCCCAGGTGTAAGTGTGTTCGCGGGAGGGCGGCAGCTCGTACAGATAGAGCTGGCACATGGCGATGCGACGGCGCTGAATGTTGAGCAACCAGGCCCGCTGGTCCACCCACTGCCCCTCGCGTCCTGTGACCCCGATGCACTGCTGAGTCATGGGGCGGTCGGGCAGGTCTGTGCGGCGGAGGTTCTCGTCATATAGCACGACGTTCATCTGTTTCGTGCGGATCTCGCGGTTGTCGCACGTCACCCGGACCTTGACACGCAGGCGGGAGTAGGGGCTCCAGTCCTGGGGCGTACTCCAGGCCAACGTCACCTTGGGGTAGTCCTCGCTATTCCCATCCGCGCGCACCTGCACCACCAGGGGGGCCTCGGCGGTCGCCGGGAGGATGGTCATCGTCGAGCCGCCGCTATCGGTGCCTGGCTGCCAGGCGGCGGGGTTGGCGAGGAGATTGATGGACTGAGCGGCTGCAAGGGTCGCCCAGGTGAGAGCGACAACCACAAAGACACAGCGCAACATAGCTAACCTCCGGGTGTTTCTTGGTGCCGAGCAGTTCGTGACAGACGCGAGGAGCACCTGCTGGCGAGCGTTCCCCATTGCCCCCTGCCGCCTTTCCCATGTACAATCCCCCTGCCCTTCCCATCTTGCACCGGAGTGCCGAAATGCCTGACGAGATTCGCTGTCGCTTCGCCCCGTCGCCCACCGGGTACATGCACGTGGGCAACCTCCACACCGCGCTGTTCAACTGGCTCTTCTGCCGCCACGAGGGCGGCAAGTTCATCCTGCGCATCGAGGATACCGACGAGGTGCGGTCCACGGAGTCCGCTCTCGCCGTCATCTATGATGGCCTGCGCTGGCTGGGTCTGGACTGGGACGAGGGCCCAGATGTGGGAGGCGACTTCGCCCCGTATGTGCAGTCCGAGCGTCTGCCCATCTACCAGGAGTACCTGGACCGCTTGCTGGAGGCCGGCCTGGCCTACAAGTGCTACTGCACCCGCGAGGAGCTGGAGGAGATGCGCCGCGTGCAGCAGGCCAGCGGCCGGCCGCCGCGCTATGACGGGCGCTGTCGCCTCGCCCGGCCGCGGGAAGGCGCCGAGGCTTGCATTCGCCTGAAGATGCGAGAAGCCGGCAAGACGGTTATCAACGACCTGATCCAGGGCGAGGTAGTCTACGAGAACGCGCTGGTAGGCGACCCGGTCATCTGCAAGACCAGTGGCTTCCCGACCTACCACTTCGCGGTGGTGGTGGACGACTACCTGATGCAGATCACCCATGTCATCCGCGCGGTCGAGCACCTCCCAAACACCCAGATCCACGTTCAGCTGCAGGACGCCCTGGGCTTCCCGCGCCCGGTGTATGCACACCTGCCCATCATCCTGGGCGCCGACAGAAGCAAGCTCTCCAAGCGCCACGGAGCGGTGAGTGTCACCGAGTACCAGCAGATGGGTTATCTGCCCGAGGCGATGTTCAACTTCCTGGCACTGCTGGGTTGGTCGCCGGCTTCCGAGCAGGAGATATTCAGCCGGGAGGAGATCATCCAGCGCTTCACCCTTGAGGCCTGCAGCAAGTCGCCAGCGGTCTTTGACCTGGAGAAGGCCGAGTGGCTCAACGGGGAGTACATCAAGGCGCTCACCCCGGAGCAACTGGCGGACCGCGCGCTGCCCTACCTGGTGCAGGCCGGGCTCTTTGAGGCCCAGCCCACGCCGGAGCGCAGGGCCTGGCTGGTGCAGGTCTGCGGCCTGATGCAGGAGCGGGTGCGTCTGCTCACGGTCTTCACCAACTGGGCGCGGTACTTCTTCACCGATGACTTCGACTATGAGGACCGAGCGCGGGAGAAGTGGCTGAGCCGCGAGGACTGCCCGGCACGCCTGGAGGCCCTGGCGGATCGCCTGGCGACGATCGACTGGAACGCGGAGGCGCTGGAGGCGGCGGTCCGCGGGCTGGCGGATGAGCTCGGGCTTAAGGCCGCGGAGCTTATTCACCCGTGTCGCGCTGCCGTCACAGGGACCACGATTGGCCCGAGTCTGTTCCACCTGCTGGAGTTGTTGCCGCAAGACGATGTCGTGGCCCGACTGCGCCGCGCGGCTGACCTGAGCCGCAAGGGAGAGCTGGCGCCACGAGGAACCGGTGAGGAATGAGGGATGGCGGATGCGGGATGAGCGGCGGCCGGCGGCATTGACAGTCTGCCTGGGGCTGATGCTGGTGTTGTGCCTGCCATCGTGCACACGGCCACAGGCCGACACTGCACCGGTGGACCGCACGGCAGAGGCCAAGGCCTTTGTGGACCTGCTGGCGGCGGGTGACTTCGCCGGCGCCGTCACCCGATTCGACGAGACAATGAAGCAGGCCTTGCCTGCGGACAAGCTGAGGGAGACCTGGGAGGGCCTGGTGGCCGCGGTGGGCCCATACCAGGGCCAACTGCGGACGCGCACCGCGCACGAACAGGGCTATGACATCGTCTTTGTGACCTGCCACTTTGACCAGGCCGACCTTGACATCCGGGTGGTGTACAACAGCAAGGGCGAGATCAGCGGCATGTGGACGACGACGGCGGACCGGTCGGCCGAGTACCAGCCCCCGCCCTATGTCCGGCCGGAGAGCTTCGAGGAGCACGAGGTGACGGTGGGCACGGGCGAGTGGGCCCTGCCGGGGACGCTGACGCTGCCTCGAGGCAAGGCACCCGTGCCCGCCGTGGTGCTGGTCCACGGCTCGGGACCGCAGGACCGCGACGAGTCCCTCGGACCCAGCAAGCCCTTCCGCGACCTCGCCGAGGGGCTGGCCTCGCGCGGCATCGCAGTGCTGCGCTATGAAAAGCGGACCAGGCAGTATCAGTCCAAGCTGGCCCAAGACCAGGCCGGGCTGACTGTGAAAGAGGAGACGATCGACGACGCCGTGGCGGCGGTGGCCCTGCTGCGCCAGACCGAGGGCATTGACCCGCAGCGGGTGTTCGTGCTGGGCCACAGTCTCGGCGGCACGCTCGCGCCGCGTATCGCAGAAGCCGCGCCAGAGGTGCGGGGGCTCATCATCCTGGCGGGCGCCACCCGTCCGCTGGAGGACCTGACTATCGAGCAACTCGACTACATCGCCTCGCTGCCGGGCGAGCATAGTCAGACCGAACTGGACAAGATCGCGGAGATGAAGGCCGAAGCCGAGCGAGTCAAGGCCTCAGACCTCAGCGACGACACCGAGGGTGGCAAGCTCCTGCTCGGCGCTCCCGCATCCTACTGGCGCGACCTGCGAGCCTACAGCCCCACCGAAACAGCGGCGAGGCTCAGCCTGCCGATGCTCATTCTGCAGGGCGGCCGGGATTACCAGGTGACGGAGGTGGATTTGGAGAACTGGCGCCGGGCGCTGGCCGGCCGCGCCAATGTGACGCTGAAGCTGTACCCGGACCTGAACCACCTGTTCGCCGAGGGCGAGGGCAAGGCCACACCCAAGGAGTACGAGAAGCTGCAACACGTAGCCCCACAGGTCATCGAGGACATCGCCGGGTGGATAGATAGCCAGAAGCCGCGCGAGCAGTAACTGGTTCACGGAAGCCGTTTGCAGCCCATCGAGGAGGTTCCTGCCCATGAAGCAACTCTTCGTCTGCAAGCCGCTCAGTCTGCTGCACGAGGAGATGGCCGGCGAGAATCGCCTGCGCCGCGTCCTGGGGCCGGTCGGCCTCACCAGCCTGGGCATCGGCTGCATCATCGGAGCCGGCATTTTCGTGGTCACCGGTCTGGTCGCCCATGACAAGACCGGGCCAGCCCTGATCCTGTCCTTCGTGGTCGCTGGGGCGGCTTGCGCGCTGGCCGCGCTGAGCTATGCCGAGTTCGCCGCCCTCACTCCGGTTGCCGGCTCCGCCTACACCTATTCGTATGCCACCATGGGCGAGCTGTTCGCATGGATCATTGGCTGGGACCTGATCATCGAGTATACGGTCGCCTCAGCCTCGGTCGCCCACGGGTGGTCGAAATATGCCCAGAACTTCCTCAGCATCTTCGGTCTGCACTTACCGCAGTCGCTGACCGCTGCCCCCTTTGACTTTGACCCCGAGGTGGGACGGATCGTGGCCACGGGGAGCGTCATTGACCTGCCAGCGCTGGTCGTCGCGGCTGTGCTCACCACCATCCTGGTCATCGGGATTCGTGAGAGTGCGCGCTTCAATACCATCATGGTGGTCATCAAGCTGGCGGTGGTGCTGCTGGTCATCGGTCTGGGCGCCGCCTTTGTGGACCCGCGCAACTGGCACCCCTTCGCTCCCTACGGCTGGGCCGGAGTCAGTCTCTTTGGGCATACGGTCTGGGGCGCGGAGGCGGCGGGAGGACAGCCGGTGGGAATGCTCGCCGGTGCGGGACTGATCTTTTTTGCCTACATCGGCTTTGACTCGGTGTCTACTCACGCCGAGGAGGCCCGAAACCCCCAGCGCGACGTGCCCATCGGCATCATTGCCTCGCTGCTGATCTGCACCGTGCTCTACGTTGCCGTGGCTGCCGTCCTGACCGGCATGGTGCCCTACGACCAGATTGACGTCGAGGCGCCGGTGGCGGCCGCCTTCGCGGCGCGCGGTCTGACCTGGGCGCAGTTCGTCATCTCCCTGGGCGCAGTGGCAGGGATCACCTCGGTGCTGCTGGTGCTGATGCTCAGCCAGCCGCGGGTGCTGCTGGCCATGGCGCGGGACGGCCTTCTGCCGGAGAGCTTCTTTGGCGCGGTCCACGAGCGGTTCCGCACGCCGTGGAAGTCCACGATCCTGACGGGCTGCGTGGTCGCCCTCGGCGCGGCGCTGGTGCCCCTGCGCATCCTCGCCGAGCTGGTGAACATCGGGACACTGCTGGCGTTCGTGATGGTCTGCCTGGCGGTGGTGATCATGCGGCGTACCCACCCCAACGCGCCGCGGCCGTTCCGCTGCCCCCTCGTGCCTCTGGTGCCACTGCTGGGCGTGGCCCTTTGTCTTTTGTTGATGTTCTCCTTGCCGCCGGAGAACTGGCTGCGGCTCTTCGTCTGGCTGGGTCTTGGGCTGGTGGTCTACTTTGCCTACAGCCGCAAGCACAGCAAGCTGCGAGCGCGCCTGGCGGCGGGTGACGTCAGCGGGTGCGTGGCCAGTGCCGGAGGGCCTCAACCCCCGCCCGGCTAGTCGGGGATCATCCGGGCGGCGATCTTTTCGGGGTCGACCTGGTATGTCCCGGCCGCCATCTGCGCCTTGAGCGTGGCAACCCTTTCGGCCCGCACCTCGGGCGTCTCCGCCAGGGCCTGTTGCGCGGCCTGAACCTCTGCGGCCTGCGGGCTCAGTTCCAGGCGGCTGGCGCCGGCAGCGGCGGGTGTGGCTTCCGCTGGCGACGTGGCGTCCATCTGCGCAGGAGCCACCTTCTCCAGGCTGCTGGCAGTGATCTTCTGAGCTCGAACCGGGTCTATCTGCATAGTGTCGTCTCCTGCCCCCCCTGCTGGTGTTCCACTCCTCCCACTGATGCTATCGGCTCCCAGCGGCGATAGCTTGAGGGGAATCTTGCACTTTTTCTGCGGCCCCGCTCATTCGCTCTTGAGCGCTGGCTCGTCCCGCGGGTACCACCAGAACACCGCGGCGGCTACAAGCGCCGACAGCCCTGCCGCCGGACCGAACAGTCGGCAGCCCAGTTCGGGGCTGCTCCCGGCGGCCGCCACCTCCATGATCGCCGCCACCATCAGCGGCGCGAAGCCGATGCCTGCCTTGAACATCATGCCCTGGAACCCAAAATACATGGCTTCCCGGTACTCACCCGTGCGTTCATGGTCGCGGTCACAGACCTCGGCGAGGATAGTGTAGGGGAGCGCGAAGAGGCCGGCGATGGCTGGCCCCAGCAGTACGGCTCCGAGACGCGCCAGCCACAGGCCTGTCTCGCGGTCCGCGTGCCAGCCTACCAGCCCCAGGGCCGGCGCCAGCACCACAAACCATAGCTGTGCGGCCAGGAAGGCCCGTCGGTGCCCCCAGCGCAGGGCCAGCCAGCTCGCCAGTGGCAGGCACAACAGGCCGCACAGTAAGCCCCAACTCAGAATCAGCGCTGAACCGCCGACGCGAACCCCCAGAAACTCAGCGCAGGTGTACTCCATTCCTGATAGGAGAATGAGCAGACCCAGCCAGAAGAAGTAGTACCCTCCCCAGTAGAATAGGAATGGTAGGTTGGTGAAGGTGCTTAGCAGCGACCTCCGCAGGCCTAGCTGGGAGCTGCGGTGCACCGCATGCCCGCCCGCTCCTTCGCGCGGGCCCAGGCAAGCGGCGACGAGGGCCACAGCGGCGAGGACGGCCACGGCGTGGGCGGCGTGCGCCACGCCCCACCGGGGAGCGATCCACGAGAAGAACAGGGCCGCGGTGGCGATGCCCGCCAGGTTGAAGGCGCCCTGGATGCCGGCCAGTTGGAGGCGCTCACGCTCTGAGGTCGCAATCTCTGCCAGCAGCGCCAGGTACGGCGCGCCGAATCCCGCGATGAAGACGAAAACGGCGGCGCACGCGATGCCGGCAAACACCGCGTTGGCAGCCGAGGGCTCACCCACCGGCGGGTGCCATAGCAGCACGAAGGAGATGATCAGACCGGGCGCGCAGGCCACCATGAAGGGCTTGCGGCGACCCCAGCGGCTACGCAGGCGGTCTGACAGGAACCCGGCCAACGGGTCGGCGACATAGTCTACGTTGCGGCTCAGGAGAATGATCAGCCCCATCAGGGCGCCGGAGACCACAAGACGGCGCGCCCCCTCGGCCTCCGCGGCCTCCGGCGGGTCATAGAACGGCATCACGTAAGCCACGACGACATACCCCACGAGGCTCAGCCCGAAGTGACCCATGGCGTAGGCGGCCTTGCCGGTCAGCGTAAGCGGGCGCACTGGCGATGGCAGCGGCTGCCCGGGGCCGGGTTCAGGGCGCTGGGCGGTCACGGTCTCACCTGGGCCACGACCCCAATGCCGCGCGGCCCCAGTGTGGTGCTTAGGGTGGCAATACCGTCCTTGCCGATAGACGGGTGCAGCTCCCGCTCGTTCCACAGGTCCAGGTACCGCGCGCCGGAAACGTGCGCGACCCTCAGCACCGGGCCGGTCAGGGTGCGATACCGGGCGTTCCAGAGGGTCCAGACGGTCTCCTTGGGGCCGGGGAACCGGTTGGCGAAAAGGTCCGCGCGCTCCGTCGGCACGAACGGCTTGGGCGTGGTGGTCAGGAACGCCGCCTCGTGGTCGTGCAGAATGGCCGACATCTTCCGTACCAGCGGGTAGACGGCCTCGTCATGGCCCCAGGAGAGCGTGTAGAGCGGTACGCCGCTAAAGAGGCTGTACTTCAGGCCTTCCCAGATGCCATCCGACATACCTCCCGCATTGCTGATCGTGAACACTCTGAAATCGGGGAAGACGAACCGCGCCAGTTGCAGAAAGCCCGGCGACTGATGGATATCGCAGTGCGCCAGGTTCGCCTGGTAGGCCCCGTCCAGGTAAGGCACCATGGCGTCCGGCGGTGACCACTCGGTGTAGAGCGCGACACCCTCCGGCAGACGCTCGCGCACCTTCCGCGCCAGCTCGATGAGACCCAACTGGTTGACACCGGGCACCGCGTGCCCGTGGTCCGGGCTGTAGCACCAGTACTCCCGCGAATCGGTCATCCCCTCATCCAGGTAGATGCCGTCACACCCGGTGTCGCGGGCCACACGCGCGCAGGTCTGGGCCAGGTGGTCCTGCCACCCCGGATGGAGCACACACATGCCGTACATGGGCTCCTCGGGGGTCGAGTAGGCCCGGCTGGGATTGCCCGCGATGTCAATGGCCGCCCACTCGCGTCCATGGGCCTTGCCGATGTCGGACTTCTCGCTGCACAGGTAGCAATCCAGATACAGCCCCACCCGGATGCCCTCGCGCTGCAGGACCTGAATGGCGCCCCGAAACGCCTCCAGTCCTCCCACCCCATCGTAGGTGTAGTCACCCCAGGTGCCGCGTGTCGGGGAGATGCGCCAGTCGAAGAAGTGCACCATGTCCACGTCGCCGTACAGCTCGCGGTCGCGTCGGACGAAGGCCTCGGTCTGGAACTCGCCTGTTTGCCTGTTCAGCAGATTGTGATCCGGGCTGCCGTCGCCCATGGTATGGGTCCACCAGGTGCGGAAGTTCCAGACGTGCCGGTACCATTCAGGCCGCGGGTGCGATGGCCGGTACCAGGTCTTCAGCCACGCCGCGTAGGCGTTGTAAGCGGGACGCCAGTCGCCGCCGTGCAGACCGATGACTGCCGGCGGGCAGGCCACGGCCTCTTCGGGCTGCACGGGCGGGTTGTCACGGTATTCGACCCTCAGCCGCACGGAGCCGCCGGACTTGGTGAGCTGGTAGTACCGCTGGCGCAGCGAGGTGTCCCGCGTCCCCACGTAGAGCCCCCCGCCGGCACGCCGGTCATAGACGTCGGCGAACTGGACGGGAAACCAGCCGCTGTAGGGCTTGTCATACGTCGCTTCGGCGTTGCTCCAGACCGGCGAGGAGGTCGGGTAGAAGTAGTAGACGTCAGCCGGCCAGGGATGATTGACCACCACTTGGGGGAAGGTGACCCGCAGGCTGCGCTCGCCTCCGCCCTGGTTGACCACGAACAGCTTCAGCCGCGCTTCGGCGGCAGTCGCGTGCAGCACCAGCGTGGCCCCCAGTCTGGCCTCCGGGTGGGCGAAGTGGATCTCTCCGGTCGTCCCCTCGAAGTCCAGCCCCGGGTCGGTGATGGTGAAGTCGGCGCTGCTCCACGTCTGGTCACCCTCACGGATGACGAAGATGGGACAAGGGTTGGCGATCTTCAGCGCCGCGCTGGGGTGTGCCGCGTTGTCCATGGCCGTCAGGGTCAGGCCGGCGTCAGTTAAGCCGAAAGCAAGCTCTCCCCACGGGCCCTGCATCAGGATCGCCCGACCCTGCCGCAGCACCGCCGGCTTCATCTTCCCCGGCCCCTGCCCCGCCGGCGTGCGCACGGGCGCCTCCGCCTGCGCCGGGGCCAGGCTGGTCTCGCCCACCGTTGCCGCCAACAGGTGGAAGGACGAGTACACCATCCCGTCGTGGAGCGTGAAATCCCGCACGGTCTTCGTCGGATCCAGGGGCAGGCAGTAGGTCCGCAACCCCCGCCAGACCCCGTAGGCCCGCCGGCTCAGGCAGTAGGGCACCTGCTCCTCAACCGTCCCGTCCGCGTAGCGGATGCTGACCTGGAACTGCTCCGGGCGCTCGGTCATGTCGCCTGGGTTCCACCCGGCATAGTTGAGCATCTTGTACGGGAACTTCGCACCCATCAGCAGGTACAAGGCCCCCCCCTGGGCCGCTACCGGTACGGTGATGGTTTCATTGCCCTTGTCCGTGGTCGCCACGGCTCCAAGCCCGCGCACGGGAGCCTGGAAGTTCACCCCGTCCACCGCCACCCGCGCCTCCGGGAACCAGTCTGCCAGGTCCAGGGCTCGCTGTGCATCGGCCTGGCTCTCGTTGAGCATGCCTCCCAGGTCGAGGCCGAAGGAGCCGACGCCCGTGTCCCCCACCTCCCACTGCACGAACTCGCTCAGCGGCGCACGCGGTGGTGTGGCCGAGAAGCGCAGGTAGGCCACATCCAGCCGCCCCTCCTGGCCCTCCAGCGCCCGGAAGCGCAGGGCCAGGGTCCCGATCTCACCAAAGGGATAGAGTTGCGTCGTGGCGGTGTGCCACTGGCCGTCGTGGATGAGGTCACTGGCCGCGAAGATCAGGTTGCGCGCATACATCCCGCCACTGTCGCCGGTGTCCAGGTAGAGCAGATAGGAGTACAGGACCGGGTCAATCCCCTGACTGCGGTAGCGCAGGGTCACATAGCCCATCTGGCCGACATTGAGCCGCGGTTCGGCGTGACGCACCCAGATCATGGTACCCTTGCCGCCGCTGGCGCGGAAGCTGGCGTAGCCGTCATGGAAGCTCTGGGAGTAGCGGTCGGCCTGCTCGTAGGCGCACCACTCGGGCGCGGCGTTCCACCCTTCATCCAGCGGCACGCTGATCTCGGTCTCCTGGCCCCACGTCCCGGACGCCCACGCCGCCAGCAGCAGCAACCTTAGAAGATAGCGCATGGCAGCGGTCCTTTCTCAGTCAGACACCTTCGATGCTGTTCGCCGGGGGGCAGTAGGGACCCTTCCGGGGTGGGCAGGGCAGGAGGAAAGCCCGCGCCGGAGGCCAATGGAGGGCCTCCGGCGCGTTCGGCTCTGGTAGGCAGGCTCACCCGGAGCCCGAATACCCGAACTGGGGCTTCAGCTCCTCGCCGGTCACGGCGTCAATGAGCAGTTCCTCCAGGAAGCCCCCGTTGCGGTTGGCATAGTCCAGTCGCACGCGCCAGTGGGGCTGCTCCATGAACGGCTCGCTCAGGAACAGGTCGGCCTCCAGAACCCACGGAGCCTCGGCGCCACGGTCCTCCAGTAGCTTGATGGCCGTCCTCTCCGCCTCC